>Ga0189289_10024_pt1 | contig 254695 bp, 228 predicted proteins | sample UW106minimetaG_FD_130313 | JGI IMG/M metagenome (GOLD analysis project Ga0189289, IMG submission 130313) | Marine microbial communities from the Costa Rica Dome - UW106 mini metaG | ecosystem: Environmental > Aquatic > Marine > Oceanic > Photic zone | place: Costa Rica: the Eastern Pacific... | reverse complement strand
CGGCTTTTGCTCTGCGTTCTCACTATTTGAAAGGGAACAACCATTACTACATAGCGACGCCTTAATCAAAAACCGCTGGACGCATTCTGAGGCGGTCACTTATTAATGCGGATTGGTATAACTCGTGTGCTTATTAGTTGACGAACAAATAAGTTTCTCACCTAAAAAAACGGCTACCTCTTGGTAGCCGTTCTTATATATGAACACGTTACGCAATAACTAGTCGATAATGAGCCCATTTTCATCAGCATCAATACTGACCACACTGTCGGTCATAAGCTTTCCTGACAGGATCTTTTGCGCTAACGGATTTTCGATTTCCATCTGAATAGCCCGTTTTAGTGGCCGCGCTCCGTATACTGGATCAAACCCTGCTTCTGCAAGTTTCTCAAGAGCGGCATCGGTTAATTCTAGCCCTATGCCTTTATCTTCTAGTCGTCTACGTAACAACTGCAATTGCTTACTCGCGATAGACGTTATTTGTGCTAATCCCAGTGGATGGAATACCACGGTTTCATCCACGCGATTTAAAAATTCAGGCCTGAAGTGAGTGCTGAGCACATCAAGTACAGATTGCTTCATTCTCTCATAATCATTTTCACTGTGCTGCTCTTGAATGATATCTGAGCCAAGATTAGAGGTCATGATGATAACCGTGTTTTTGAAATCAACCGTTCGCCCTTGCCCATCAGTTAAACGGCCGTCATCTAATACCTGAAGCAAAATATTAAACACATCAGGATGCGCCTTTTCAATTTCATCAAGCAAAATCACTGAGTAGGGTTTGCGCCTAACAGCCTCTGTTAAATAGCCACCTTCTTCGTAGCCAACATAGCCTGGAGGTGCTCCCACCAGCCTTGATACTGAGTGTTTTTCCATAAACTCCGACATATCAATACGTACCATGGCATCTTCAGTGTCGAACAGGAAGTTTGCCAAGGTTTTACATAGCTCGGTTTTACCTACCCCTGTAGGGCCTAAAAATAAGAAAGAGCCTATGGGTTTGTTCGGATCTGCAAGGCCTGCTCTAGAGCGACGTATAGCGTTTGATACTGCATTAACTGCTTCACTTTGCCCTACTACGCGCTCGTGTAATGCGCTTTCCATGTTCATGAGTTTGTCTTTTTCGCCCTCAAGCATTTTAGACACTGGAATGCCTGTCCAGCGGGAGAGCACATCTGCAATCTCGCTTTCAGTTACACGGCTTTTAAGCAACTGATGTTCGATCGGCTGAGATTCAGACTCAGTGGCAATTTCTAGCTTGCTCTCAAGCTCTGGGATCCTGCCATATTGAAGCTCAGACATACGGCTTAAATCAGAAGCTCGACGAGCAATCTCGAGATCTAGCTTAGCTTGATCTAGCTCGGCACGAATGTTTTGCGTGCCCTGCATAGCCTGTTTTTCTGACTTCCAAATCGCTTCTAATTCTGAGAATTTAAACTCTGCTTGCTCGCGCTCTATTTCAATTAACTCTAAGCGCTTATGACTCGCCTCGTCTTTTTCTTTAGCAAGCGCCTGCTCTTCCAATTTTAATTGGATGATACGACGCTCAAGTCTGTCCATATCTTCAGGTTTTGAGTCCATCTGCATACGGATACTTGAAGCAGCCTCATCGATAAGATCAATAGCCTTATCTGGCAACTGCCTATCGCTAATATAACGATGAGACAAAGACGCTGCCGCTACAATCGCAGGATCGGTTATCTCAACCGAATGGTGCAGCTCATAACGTTCTTTTAAGCCGCGCAGTATGGCAACGGTATCTTCAACGCTAGGCTCTTCCACCAGCACTTTTTGAAAACGTCTTTCTAAGGCTGCATCTTTTTCGATGAATTGGCGATATTCATCAAGCGTAGTCGCGCCCACACAATGCAACTCACCACGAGCTAGCGCCGGTTTGAGCATGTTACCAGCATCCATAGCGCCCTCGCCCTTACCGGCCCCTACCATGGTATGCAATTCATCGATGAACAGGATCACGCGACCTTCTTCTTTGGCAAGTTCGTTTAGCACTGCCTTTAAGCGCTCTTCAAATTCACCGCGGAATTTTGCCCCAGCAATAAGTGCGCCCATATCAAGGGATAAAACGCGTTTGTTTTTAAGCCCTTCAGGCACTTCTGAATTGATTATTCGCTGGGCAAGGCCTTCCGCAATAGCCGTTTTACCTACCCCTGGTTCACCAATGAGTACAGGGTTGTTTTTGGTTCTGCGCTGCAGTACCTGAATAGTGCGGCGAATCTCGTCGTCTCTGCCAATAACGGGATCAAGCTTACCTTGTTCTGCTCGTTCGGTTAGATCAGTAGTGAACTTTTCAAGTGCTTGACGCACGTCTTCCGCATTTGGATCATTAACTGTTTGCCCACCGCGCATGTCTTCAATCGCTTTTTCGATGGACTCTTCTGTCGCCCCGTTTTGGCGAAGTAAATCACCAAGTTTGCCTTTGTCCTGCACCGCAGCCAAAACGAAGATTTCAGAGGTGATGTATTTGTCTTTACGCTTTTGTGCAATTTTGTCGCTCAGGTTTAACAGTACGACGGTTTCTTTGGCTAATTGCACATCGCCACCAACGCCTTCTACGCGAGGCAGATGATCTACCGCTTCAGCTAAGGCGGAACGTAGGGTATTGACATTGACCTTCGCATGGTCAAACAAAGCGCGCACCGAGCCACCTTGCTGATTTAGCAATGCCGTCATCAAATGTACAGGTTCAATAAATTGATGGTCACGCCCAAGCGCAATGGATTGAGCATCAGAAATGGCAAGTTGAAACTTGCTAGTAAAACTATCTAAACGCATATGCCACTCACATTTAAAGGATGATTAATTAACCTATAAATGGAGCGCAGCAAAAAATTATCAAGCGCAAGAGGTGTTTTTAGTAAAAGAATTTGAGCCAGATCAAGTTATCAATCAGTGGCTAGGGTTGTAGGTAAATTCCGGTCACCATACGCCCAGTCTGAGTTAAACCTTGATGCGTTGCCCTGCGGTGAGAGAAAAATAACGCTTCATTCTCATAAGTACACATATCAGCGCTGAAAATCTGCTTAATACCCAGCGCGGATAACTTGGCTTGGGTAATACGCTGTAAGTTTGCGTGGTATTTTCCAGTTACCTTTGTGGGCAAGAAGCAATCTGGGTAAGCTTGAAAATGCGCAAAAACAAGATCGTCTACTTCAAAATTTTTCTGGCTAATATGCGGGCCGATCCAAGCTATTAATTCTGACGCAGCGCTGTGCATTTGATTGCAGCTGTTTTCAATCACCCCGTCAGCTAAGCCTTTCCACCCAGCGTGCACAGCAGCCACTTCCGTGCCTTGTTTGTTGCACAATAATATGGGCAAGCAATCGGCGGTCATCACAGCACAAACAAGGTTCGGTTCTGATGTCGTGCTGGCATCAAAACTCATGTTTTGCACACTGTTGCTATCAAGTGAAATACAACTGTTGCCATGTACTTGATTTAGCCACTTGATATTTTGATGAAGTGGTAACTGCTTGCGATTCGCCTGCACTGTATCGAGCGAATCCCCTACATGCTCCCCAACGTTTAAAGAGTCGTAAGGAGCTTGGCTGTTCCCGCCGACCCGCGTAGTCGAAAACGCTTTTACACGTTGAGGGGCGGGCCATTGTGGACAAATAAGATCTAGTGTCATCGTTTATTAGACAAGGTCATCTAAACAAGATCATCCGGATTTTGTGCCGTGTCTTCTTTTAACACATCCAACAAATTGACAAAGTCATCAGGCAATGGTGCTTGAAACGACATCCACTCCCCTGTAATTGGGTGCTCAAGTTCAAGCTGGATCGCATGCAAAGCTTGGCGTTTAAAGCCACGAATCGTTTCTATCATCACCTCACTGGCTGCTTTTGGTAAACGTGGACGCCCTCCGTATGCTTGATCTCCTACCAAGGGGTGACGCAAATGCGCCATATGCACACGAATTTGATGGGTACGGCCAGACTCTAGTTTCAAACGAAGATGGGTGTGAGCGCGGTACTTATGCTTAACACGGTAATGCGTTAACGCTGGCTTACCCGATTGTACGACAGCCATGTTAGTGCGCTTAGTCGGGTGACGCCCAATGGGCTCATCCACGCTGCCACCGGCTATTAAATTACCATACACCACAGCTTCATATTCGCGGCTAATTTCCCGAGCTTGCAGTTTTTCAACCAAGTGGGTTTGTGCTGGTATTGTTTTGGCAACAACCATCAAACCGGTTGTGTCTTTGTCTAGGCGATGAACAATACCTGCGCGTGGCACGCTTGCTATATCAGGCACATGGCTTAGCAAGGCATTTAAAATGGTGCCGTTGGCGTTACCCGCTCCTGGGTGCACCACCAAATTTGTTGGCTTATTGATCACCAAGATATGTTCATCTTCATAAACAATGTTTAAATCGATTTCTTGCGCACTGTGGCGCTCTTGTATTTCGATGCTTGCATCGATTTCAATTAACTCTTCACCAAGTAGCTTTTCTCTTGGTTTGTTCACTATCTGACCATCTATCGAGACTTGATCTGCCAAAATCCAATCTTTTATACGAGATCGTGAATAATCAGGGAACATTTCAGCCAAAGCTTGATCCAAACGTTTACCTAATAACGTTTGCGGCACCACGGCCTGTAGTTGTATTTTTTCATAGCTGGTAGACATGCAAAGGAGACCCTAGTAGTGTTTCGGACGATTTATATGTGCATAGCCCCAGACGCTGGGTTAGAATATGCAGTTGTTATCGGTTCGGTAAAACCCTATTCTAACGGATTTTTGCCAGCAATGAATCGGCGAACGCTTATCGCAAGCATAAATAAGAGCAAATAAGACAAATATGATGAGAAAGTTATCGTTACCCAAGGTTTTTCTAGCCGCTGCAATCATCGCACTAGGTGGCTGTTCGTCCTCTCCAGATGAAGAAGAAGTCGTAGTCAACAATCGTAGTGCTCAATCTTTGTATGAAGATGCGAAAGAAAAAATGGCAATTGGTAACTTCAATGCCGCAACCGCAACCCTTAGCGCATTAGACTCCAGATACCCTTTTGGCCCCTTGTCCAATCAGGTTCAACTTGATTTGATTTACGCTTACTACAAGTCAGGCAAAGTCAATGAAGCAATATCGACAATTGATCGTTTTACACGCTTGAACCCTAATCATGCTGACGTTGATTACGCAATATATATGCGTGGTTTAACCAACATGGAATCAGACAAGAACTTGTTTCAAGAATTGGTCGGTATAGATCGCTCAGATCGTGACCCAAGTAAGTCACGTGAAGCCTTTGAAGATTTCAGACGTTTAATTGAAAAATTCCCAGACAGTAAATATGCAGCCGATGCACAAAAGCGCATGTTGCATATCAAAAGCCGCTTAGCGAAGTATGAAATTGCTATAGCTCGCTTCTATATGCGTCGTGAGGCGTATGTTGCCGCAGCTAACCGTGGACGCTATGTGCTTGAATACTATCCTGATACGGATCATGTCCAAGAAGCGCTGGAAATAATGGTGGAATGTTACGACCAACTTAAGCTCGACGAGTTAAAGAATAACGTAATGAAAACACTGAAATTGAATTATCCTGACAGTAGCTTTATTAGCTAAGCCAGCACTCAATTCAGACATAAAAAAACGCGCCAATGAGCGCGTTTTTTTATTTGGGATAAATCGAAAGTTTTGCCAGCCCTTATTTAAAAAATAACTGACTAAATGGGTTTAATAAGCGGGCTAAACCAGACGTGAAATACAAAGGCTTATCTACCATGGTGAACACTAAGCAGCCTTCATCCGCTTCAGAAAACGGCATGTGCTTGTTGGAGCTATCCATAATCGTAAAGTCGCCACAGTCATAATCCGCTAAGCCGTCACTGAACTGTCCATCAATCACAAGTGTGAATTCTGTTCCTTTATGGGTGTGCTCTGGCACCTTGCCGCCCTTTTCCATATAAATAAAGTTAGCTTGACCTTCTTGGCCTAAATCCACTGGGGCTTGCCACAGTTTACCCACTAGCCGTGACCAGTTACCCGTTTTCTCGCTATAGCGCGCTAAGGCTCTGGGCAATTCAAAACGTTTCCCATCAAGCTCAAGTATATTTGAAATGGGCTTAACTTCAGGTACTTCAAACGCAGGAGACTGCATTATCTGTTGCAACATATCATTGTAATCTGGCAATGGGTCAATCACTTCAGAAGTACCCGAAAAGACTTCGCTGCCAATTTCCTCTTGTGCTTGCATAACCAGTGCTTGACAGCGAGGACACATATCAACATGAGCCGAAACCATCAACGCTAAATTTGTTGGGCATGTACCTTCTGCAAAAGCACGAAGATGAACTAAGTCTGGGTGAAAATTAATCATTGTCTTTTAACATCTCTTTCAAACGCTGAAGGGCAAGGCGCGTTCTAGATTTAACCGTTCCCAAGGGGATATTGAACTGATCAGCTACTTCCTGTTGCGATTTTCCCTCAATATAAATCGCTTCAATCACTTCACGCTGCTTTTTCGGCAATTCCTCGAATAAAACACCAAGTTCCTGAAGCGTAATTTGTTCATCAAGTGACACTTCATTTACGTCTGCGGTTTGTTCACACAGCACTGGCCACAAATCGTCGGCGCAAATATCCTCTTTGCGATTACGCTGCTTGCGCAACATATCGAAGCGAATGTTTCGAGCAATGGTGAAAATCCAGGTAGAAGGCGCGCCTTTTTCAGCGTTGAACAAATGAGACTTTTGCCAAACGTTTGACATGGTGTCTTGCACTAGCTCCATCGCTAATGCTTCATTGCCCATCTGTTTAAGCGCGTAAGAACGAAGGCGTGGTGCAAAGTAATTAAACACTTCGGCAAACGAGCGTTGACAACGTGATTGGCCAACTAACACCAAATAGGCCGACATTTCATCAGCACAGTCTTTAGGGGCAACAACGTGTGAATGTTTTGATTCCAAAGGGATTCCGACTAGCATCACTTTCCACCGGTATTGTATTGATACCCTTTATACTGGCTTCATTGTGAAAAAGATCATTTCACCAATTGTGTCAAATATTCGACCGTTTTGACATAGTCTCTTTGGATCATTAGCTGCTGCTTTTTCTCAGCCGAAACCGGCAACAATTCAAGCCACCGATAGACAACCCACAAGGGGTCATCAAATCGAGGCTCTGGATAAAGATCTTTAATTTCGGGGTACTTGTTGAATATGTCTATCAAGCGTTGCCGTACAAGGGCTGAATCGATTTTTGACTCAGGTTGCCACACCTCTGACCAAATGCATTGCCCTACTCGCAAACCATCATGCTCTGTGACGACCTGCTCAATATTGAAACACTTGTCACCCTCAACCGTTATCCCTAGTAAACCGTCGTCGAGCATATCGAAATCAATCACCTTTACGTGAGTCCCAACTGCGTGAATATGCTCGTTTCGCTCTTTATCGCCCTTAGCGTTTAGCATACAAACCCCAAAGCCGGTTTGCGTCGCACAGGCATTTTTCACCATACGAACATAACGTGGCTCGAAAATCCGTAACGCCATACGCCCCTGAGGCAAAATATGTGCGGATAAAGGAAACAAAGGTAAAGTAATCATATTCTAGCGACATCGATTTTTGCTGGTTGATATGCCTTGATACGCTTGCTCAAGAATTTAGATCGCTCTGACATAGGTGTTTTTTTAGTGATCTAAAATGCTCACTTTCCATTAATAATTAAAATACATTCCCGTAAACACACTTTTGACGGACACAGCACATGGAAGCAATCGCGCATTTTGTCAATTTTTATAAAAAATTAGACCCTCACTCCCTCGCTGAACTTTCAAACCTTTACAGCGAGGACATCAAGTTTATCGATCCTGTCACTGAGCATAATGGTTTAGCAGCTGTTCATCAGTATTTCGAACAATTACTCGAAAACGTCAATGAATGTCGTTTTGATATTTCTCAAGTGAAGGATAATACTCCGGATGTTGTGGTGAACTGGGTCATGCATTTTTGCCACCCAAAACTTAAAGGCGGTAAACAGATCAGTGTTGAGGGCATTAGCCAGTTAATCATTACCGATGGCAAAGTTAGCTACCAACGAGATTACTATGATTTGGGTAGCATGCTGTACGAACATATTCCTTTAATGGGCTCGGTGATTCAATTTTTGAAAAAGCGACTTGCATCATGAAACGAATACTTGTCACAGGCGCCACCTCCGGAATAGGCGAAGCGCTGGTAAAGCTCGCATCAAACAATGGCTATGAAGTGATCGCTTGCGGACGCAACGCGGAAAAGCTAACCCGCCTTAGTGCTCTTGAGCATGTCACCACAGAGCAATTTGACGTCAGCGATAAACAGCAAACACGAGTTAAATTAGCCTCTATTGACGCAGATATTTATGTGTTGAACGCTGGCGTATGTGAGTACGTTCAATTAGACGATTTTGAACCTGACATGTTTAGACGCGTATTTGAAGCCAATTTTTTTGGTGTCGTGAACTGTATTGACGCCCTACTCCCGAAATTAGTGGCCGGTAATCAATTACTCATCGTTGATAGCATGGCGCGGTTATTACCCTTCACACAAAGCCAAGCATATGGGGCAAGTAAAGCGGCCTTGCATTACCTAACTAAGACGATGGAAGTGGATTTAGCCCCACGGGGCGTGATAGTTCAAAGTGCGTCACCCGGCTTCGTTGAAACGCCGCTAACAGATAAAAATGACTTTGATATGCCGATGCAGATAACGGCAAAAGAGGCGGCAGAAAGCATTTTAAAGGGCATTCAAAATCAATCTAGTAGTCTATATTTTCCAAAAATATTCGGCTTTATTTTGCGCTTTCTTTCCCACTTACCAAACTCGATGAAAGTGGCCTTAAGCAAACGCATGAAAAACAAATAACGGGAAGCAAACCAAGATGTCTAAACGAATTGCCATTATCGGCAGCGGTATTTCAGGTTTGACCTGCGGCCATTTACTCCATAAAAATCATGATATAACAATATACGAAGCCAACGACTACGTAGGCGGCCATACCGCAACGAAAGACGTTACGATCAAAGGGCGAGATTACGCGGTAGACACAGGCTTTATTGTTTACAACGATTGGACCTATCCCCACTTCATTAAGCTAATGAATAAATTAGGGGTCAAAAGCCAGCCAACTGAAATGAGTTTTAGCGTTAAAAACGAGACGCAAAACCTTGAATACAATGGCAATACAATCAATAGCTTATTCGCTCAAAGACGCAATATAATTCGCCCGCTATTTTGGCGTATTGTTAAAGATATCTTGCGCTTTAATAAGCTGTGTAAATCACAGAACATAGACTCGCTTCCTCAGCAGCAAAACTTGTTTGGCTTTTTGACTGAGCATCGCTTTAGTGATGCGTTTATCTACAATTACATCTTGCCTATGTGTGCGGCAATTTGGTCTACCAGCGTCGAAGATATTAAAGCATTCCCATTTAAATTTTTTCTGCGTTTTTTTAATAACCATGGTCTTTTGAATATTACTGACAGGCCTCAGTGGTATACCCTGATTGGCGGTTCACGAGAATACATTGCCCCGCTGACCGAAGGTTTTGAAAAAAAAATAATGCTCAATGCAGCTGTTACCTCGGTAGCCAAAACAGCGCAAGGGTATCAAGTCAATAGTTTGCGGGGCAGTAGAGAGTTCGATGAGGTGATATTTGCTTGCCATAGCGATCAAGCGTTGGCGATGCTAGACAACCAAGATATTCCGCAGCGAGAAACAATAAAGCACATTTTGGGAGCAATAAAATACATTCCCAACGAGGTCGTACTGCACACTGACGAAAGCGTATTACCTAAACGGAAACTCGCTTGGGCCAGCTGGAACTACAGCATTTGTAACGCCCAAAAAGCGCACTTATCACCAGCGGTATTAACCTACAATATGAACATACTTCAATGTATTGATTCTAGTACCACCTTTTGCGTCACCCTTAATGATCGCCAATCGATAAACGATAAAGATATACTTGGTGTGTACCACTATGCCCACCCACAATTCAACGATGATGCCATCGAAGCTCAAGCTCGGCGTAGTGAAATATCAGGTGTAGCCGGTTTACACTTTTGCGGCGCGTACTGGTTTAACGGCTTTCATGAAGACGGCGTTCGCAGTGCCTTGGATGTATGCCAGCATTTTGGTGAAAGCTTGTAATGCAAAGCGCTATTTATCAAGGTCGCGTATTCCATGCGCGTCATTTTCCCAAAAAGCATGCGTTTAACTACGACATCTTTCTCATGTGGCTGAAACTAGATGAGATACAAAAAGTTGAACAAAACGTGCGTTTTTTTTCAATGTCTAGATGGGCACCACTGCGCTTTAAACGACAAGATTATTTAGGTGACAACAGCGAGCCGCTGCAAGATAGTGTGCTTAAACGTATGAACGAACTCGCCGATAGCCCAAACGAAAATCCACTGTGTGGAGATGTGTATTTACTAGGTCAAGTACGTACATTTGGCCTGTATTTTAGCCCAGTAAATTTTTATTACCTGCGTCAAAGCGACGGCTCATATAGCCATATGTTAGCAGAAGTCAGTAATACACCGTGGAATGAGCGCCACCACTATTTGGTCGATTTAAACCATCAACAAGATACCCAAAAAGCGTTTCATGTTTCCCCTTTTAATCCATTAGACATGCACTATCAGTGGTCAGTTAAGCAGCCAAATCAAAAGCTTAATTTAACCTTAAAGTGCGTGAAAGATATTACTCATTTAGACACAGGATTAAATTTAACCCGCGTTGAACTGAACTCAAAATCCTTAACGCGCGTACTAATGTCAATTCCTAGCATGGCGCTAAGAACGGTAATCGGGATTTACTGGCAAGCCATTAAACTCTTTATTAAACGTGTGCCTTTTTATGGTCACGCAACGCAAGGTAAGAAGTAATATGATGAATAGCGAACAGACACTCCAAGCGATCGAGTCTCTTTCATGGCAAGACAAAATTAGCCGCCAAATCATGTTGAAAATATTTGCTAGCCTACCCGAAGGCGAGATGGTTATTAAAGAAAATGGCGTGCTGGTTGATGTTTTTGGTGAAAAAGGCTCTGACCTACACGCAGAAATTAACTTTATCGATTTGCGCGCCTACCGCCATCTACTTTTTGGAGGCAGTATCGCCTCTGGCGAAACCTACACTGACGGCATGTGGACAACACCTAACTTAACCAATGTTATTCGTATTTTCGCTCGAAACTTGCCCATGTTAGACCGCTGGGAAAGCAAGATGGAATGGCTTGCCTTACCGCTTAGAAAACTCAGCCACTTGGCTAGGCGCAACTCAGCTAGCCAGGCCAAAAAGAACATTGCTGAGCACTACGACTTAGGCAATAAGTTATATACCCGTTTTCTTGATGAAACCATGATGTACTCTTCGGCTATTTATCCCCATCAAGATGCTGACTTGCATCAAGCACAGCAACACAAACTTAAAACCATCTGTGAAAAATTACAGCTTAGCGCAAGCGATCACCTACTAGAAATAGGCACTGGCTGGGGCGGTCTAGCCGTTTACGCGGCCAAGCATTATGGTTGTAAAGTGACTACAACGACCATTTCTGAAGAACAATATCGTTTCGCTGAGCAGTGGGTTGCCAAAGAAAATTTACAAGACAAGATAACGCTACTCAAAAAAGACTACCGATTACTTGATGGGCAATACGACAAACTCGTCTCAATTGAAATGATTGAGGCCGTTGGCAAAGAGTATTTACCCACATTTTTCGAGCAATGTTCTAAGCGGCTAAAAAAAGATGGAGTCATGTTATTGCAGGCGATCACCATCAGTGATCAGCGCTTAAACAGCTATGCAAAGAGCGTTGATTTTATCCAGAAACACATATTTCCTGGCGGTTTTCTGCCCTCTCAGCTGTTGATTAATCAACATCTTAAAAAACACACAGATATGATGATCCGCGATCTGCATGACATTGGCTTAGACTACGCTAAAACGTTACAGCATTGGCACCAAGCCTTTAATAACAATATCGACGCCTTAGCCAAAGACGGCTACGACGAGCGCTTTAGTAATATGTGGCGCTACTACTTCAGCTATTGTGAGGGTGGTTTTCTAGAACGCACTATCAGTACGGTACAGCTGGTGTTGAGCAAACCCGCTTACAGCGCCCCACTTAGCCGTTAACCGATGAAACCGTTAATTTTTCTGGCGTTTAAGTGCGCACTGTTGTTCCCTGTTATCTTAAGTGCTTCGCCATTAGATGCGCTGAAACCAGTGGGCAGCGCAAAATTATCCGTTGTTTTTTGGGACATATATCAATCAACCCTCTACAGTGATGACGGTACGTTCACCAGCGACGATTTACTCCTAGAAAGTCACAAACCCCTTGCCCTAAACATTCAGTATTTACGCGATATTGAGGCAGATGAGCTAATAGAAGCCACCGCCGATGAATGGGACAAATTAGGTGTAGAAAAAGCAACCTACCAACCTTGGTTAAACCAACTTGGCGCAATATGGCCTGATATTCAGGAAAACGACGAGCTGTTATTTGTACTGAAGCAAGCTGAGAGTGGCGTATTTTATTTTAATCAAAGCGAGATAGGACGCGTTGCAAGCGCTGAGTTTGCTAAGCAATTCTTGCGTATTTGGTTAGATCCTCAATCTAGTTACCCTAAATTACGCAATAAATTAATCGGCCAGGCAAAATAGGAGCACATATGACCGCCTTAAAAGTGTTGGCATTTTCAGCAAGCCTTGCTGTCGTCAGTGGTTGCAGCACGTCAATTGATGATTATCGCGACACAACCCCTACCTTCTCTTTAAAGAGCTATTTTGATGGTGAGCTGACGGCCTGGGGAATAGTGCAAGATTATTCAGGGAAACTTACCCGGCGTTTTTGTGTTGATATCATCGCCACATGGCAAGGAAATAGCGGCCAACTTCACGAATCATTTTATTTTAACGACGGCACTCGCCAAACCCGAATATGGAACGTCAATATTGCACCAGATAAAAGTGTAACAGGCACCGCTGGGGATGTTGTAGGCCAAGCAACTGGTCAGTCCCAAGGCAGTGCTTTTAATTGGCAATACACCTTAACGGTACCTATTGATGGCACTGAGTATGATTTTGCGATTGATGATTGGATGTACGCCCTAGATGACAAGCGTATGATGAACCGCTCGTACATGAAAAAGTTTGGGGTCACGGTTGCGGAGTTTTCAATATTTTTCGATAAAGGCGCGCGTCTTCCCTCTTGTGAGTCACAAATGTAAATTAATACAGAGAAATAGAGGAGACAAAAAAGCGGCATATATGCCGCTTTTTGAATTTGAATTTATTTACTAAGCTAGCGCCACTTTGCTAACAGCTGTTTTACTAGGAAAAACGCTAACTGCGCTTAGGTTACCCCCCCCTACTCAACAACGGATATAGGCTCAGACTCTTTCGCTTTACCTTGTTTAATCGCTATTTCAACCCGGCGGTTGCGGCTTCTGGCTTGAGCGTCATCTTCACCTAATAAAGGAGCCGTATCCGCTTTACCAATGACAGCCATCCGCCCTTCGTCAAACCCTGGCGCTTTGCGCAACTCTTCAGCAACGGCTACCGCTCGCTGTGCTGATAAGTCCCAGTTAGAGCGATACAATTCATTTGAAATAACCAAACTGTCACTGTGACCGGAGATCTCAATATCGCCCGGCATATCCGCCAGAAGCGTCCCTATTTTGCGTAGAATGGGCTTAAACTGAGGCTGTAAAAATGCAGAACCGGCAGAAAAGGAACCGTTCTCTCGGATACGGATGATCAATTGCTGACCCAGCGATTCCATTTCAATCGCCCCATCTAAAATTTCCTTTTCTAGCTGCTGTGCCACTTTCTTCATCTGTTTAGCCACTTCTTCTTGGCTAGCCGTGGTTTTCGCACTGGACTGTTCGCTCGCAGTTTGCTGAGCTGCACCGCCTTTTTGCTCGCCCCGTTGTTTTTGGCGCCCACCAGCGGAGTCTTCGTTGCCAGCTTGAAATTCCAACATTTGTTGGGTCATTTCTATGGTTTGCTGCTGAATCGTTTCAATGGGGGTAGGATCAGGTCGCCCGGGCCTAAACTCCATCGCGATCACGCTGGTGCCTTTAGGAATATCTTTTACTTCAATTTTGTTTTGCACACCAAACGCAAACTTCATTGAGCCGGCAATTTGTTTAAATTTGAGCACGTCCATTTCAGAAAATGACAACAACAAAACGAAAAAGCACATCAACAGTGACATTAAATCAGCGAATGTCCCCATCCACGCGGGTAGCCCTGCGGGGGGGCATTTTGGGCATTCGTCTTCCATCAGTTATGCGTCTTCTGTGGCGCTACCGCGCTTACTGGCTGCAAGGTAATTTTTCAAAATACCTTCAATAACACGAGGGTTTTGACCGTCTGCGATACCGATAATACCGTCTAGGATAAGGCTTTGATTTAGTTTCTCTTCCACGGCTCGGTTACCTAGTTTTTCTGCGATAGGTAAACACACCACGTTGGCTAAAACAGCACCGTAAAGCGTGGTTAACAGTGCAACAGCCATCGCGGGGCCGATTGATTTAGGATCGTCCATGTTAGATAACATGGCTACCAGACCAATCAAAGTACCTATCATTCCCATGGCGGGCGCAACATCACCCATGCCTTTAAATATGGTGGCACCGAATTCATGACGCTCAGTGGTCATCGATATGTCTTTGGCCAGCGTCGCACGCACCACGTCTACATCGTGACCGTCTACGAGCATATCGACACCCTTTTGCATAAATTCGTTTTCAATTTGCGCTTCTTCTAAAGCTAAGAAACCGCCTTTGCGAGCAGCGTCAGCCATTTCAACGATTTTTTCGATTTGAGATTCAGGCGATTCAATTTTGAACATAAAGGCTTTGCCAGCCACTTTACCCGCCCCAAAAAATTGCCCGAGCGTGAATTGGGATAACACAACGAACAAACTACCGCAGACGACGATCAATATCGAAGGCACGTTAAAAAACATGCCTAAATCACCGCCCAGCACCATGGCCATGATCACAAACCCAATTGCGCCAATCATGCCTATAAGGGTTGCTAAATCCACATTGTACTCCCATCAAAAAAGTGTGTTTCGCGAAACAAAAAATGGCCCAGCTCTTAAAACGCCTGCACATGAGCTCAAAAATTTGCAGAGTGTGCATTTAGGTTGTTGACTTGGTTAATCATTTTATCGACAAAGTTTAAATAATCTATAGTACTTAGCGATAATTCCTATCTAATCAAATACAAACTACCCCACTGTTCTTGTGATAAGCAGGCAATCAAGAGACAATCCGTGTCAGGTTAGCGCGCGGCGCTATGAAAAAGGTTTGACCACTATTTACCCCTCAGGTAAGGTGCGCTCAACTCGCAAAAGAGCACGAAATATAAAGAAGCCAATACTATGACCAGTCGTAAAAAAACCGAAAACTTAAGCTTTGAAGAATCAATGCAAGAGCTCGATAGCATAGTCAATCAAATGGAAGAAGGTGAGCTAAGTTTAGAAGATGCGTTAAGTCGTTTTGAGCGAGGTGTACAATTAGCTCGCCACAGCCAAAACAAACTGAAACAAGCCGAACAAAAAGTTCAGATATTAATGGGTCAAGACGAGCAAGCGCCGCTGGCTGATTTCGACCCCGCCAATACGCAAGACTAATGACATTTGATACCCAACAAAAACGTGTGCACCAGCGCGTTGACGCTTTGTTACAAGCGCAGATAAGTGATCTTGATGAGCACGCCCCTCGACTAAAAAATGCTATGCAATATGCCCTGTTAATGGGTGGCAAACGCATGCGTCCCTTTTTAGTCTACGCCGTAGGTGAAGCACTTGGCGTATCGGAGTCTGATCTCGATGCACCGGCACTCGCCATTGAATGCATTCATGCTTATTCCTTGGTACATGATGATTTACCCGCCATGGACGATGACGACCTGAGGCGTGGTCACCCTACCTGCCATATCCAATTCGATGAAGCGAATGCCATATTAGCCGGTGATGCCCTGCAAACATTGGCTTTTGACATTGTCGTTAATTACCCATTGTCAGATTTTGCCAATCAGCAGCGTATAGAGTTGGTGCGTATCCTGAGCCAAGCATCAGGTTACGACGGCATGTGTGGTGGTCAGGGGATCGATTTACAATCTACCAATACACTCATATCTCAGCGCCAATTAGAGCAGTTACACAGCAAAAAAACCGGTGCCCTTATCATCGCAGCAGTAAAAATGGCAGCGACCCTGAGTACCTCAGTCAGCGACGAGAGTAAGGCGCTACTAAGCCAATACGCCAAGACCATCGGTTTAGCGTTTCAAGTGCAAGATGACATATTAGATGTAGTAGGCGACTCAAAAACGCTTGGGAAACCCCAAGGTTCGGATCAAGAACAGAATAAAAGTACCTACCCTGCACTGCTTGGTCTAGAAGGTGCGCAGGCTTATCTTGCCCAACTTCATCAAGAAGCGCTTCAAGCTTTGACTGCTTTACCTTACAATACGCAGGTGTTGAAATCATTTACCGATTTCGTCATTCATCGTAATCATTAATTACGAACGATACATCATCAAATAATAATAGTAGAAACGTACCTCATGACCCTGGATTTAGCCCACTACCCGCTTTTAGCTTTAGCGGACACGCCCGAGCAATTGCGCGAGCTTCCTCAAGATAAACTAAAACAAGTTGCGCAAGAATTACGTCAATATTTACTCACCAGCGTAAGCCAAAGTAGTGGTCACTTTGCCTCAGGGTTAGGCACAGTTGAGTTAACCGTTGCACTGCATTATGTGTATAACACCCCATTCGACCGCCTCATTTGGGATGTGGGCCATCAAGCTTATCCGCACAAAATTTTAACCGGCAGACGTGATCGTATGCCGACAATTCGCCAGAAAAACGGTTTGCACCCTTTCCCTTGGCCGAATGAAAGCGACTATGACACCTTTGCTGTAGGGCATTCATCTACTTCCATAAGCGCTGCTGTAGGCATGGCAGTTGCCGCCGAAAAAGAAGCGTTGGGCCGAAAAGTCGTTGCGGTTATTGGTGATGGCGCCATGACAGCAGGCATGGCATTTGAAGCCCTTAACCATGGCGGTGACATAGATAAAGACATGCTAGTTATCTTAAATGATAACGAAATGTCGATATCAGAAAACGTAGGGGCGTTAAACAGTCACCTCGCTCGTTTGCTAACAGGTAACTTTTTTAACTCTATTCGTGACGGTGGCAAAAAGCTACTCAGTAGCGTACCGCCGATTAAAGAGTTTGCTAGCCGCGCAGAAGAGCACATCAAAGGCATGGTAGTGCCAGGCACTATCTTTGAAGAATTAGGCTTTAATTACATTGGTCCCATAGACGGGCACGATGTTAACGGTGTGGTAGATACGCTTAAGAACATGCGCAATATCAAAGGTGCGCAAATTCTGCACGTGGTCACCAAAAAAGGTAAAGGCTATGAGTTAGCCGAGAAAGACCCAATTAAGTTTCATGCCGTTCCCAAGTTCAACCCGTCTGCTGATGGCTTGCCCAAAGCGGCCCCGAGCGACCCGACATTCTCGAATATATTCGGCCGTTGGTTGTGTGACATGGCAACGCAAGACCCTAACCTAATGGCAGTCACGCCAGCGATGCGTGAAGGCTCTGGCATGGTGGAGTTTTCACAAAAATTCCCTGAGCAATATTTTGATGTAGCCATTGCGGAGCAACACGCAGTGACGTTTGCGGCAGGGCTTGCAAAAGAAGGTCAAAACGCCGTTGTAGCGATTTATTCAACGTTTTTGCAACGTGCATACGATCAGGTAATTCACGACGTAGCGTTGCAAGAACTGCCAGTGCTGTTCGCCATTGACCGTGCCGGTTTAGTGGGCGCTGATGGCCCTACCCATCAAGGCGCGTTTGATATTCCGTTTTTACGCTGCATTCCAAATATGGTGATCATGACACCTGCAGATGAGAATGAATGTCGTCAAATGCTCTACACAGGGCACAAACTAAACAAACCAGCCGCTGTACGCTACCCAAGAGGCTCAGGCACAGGTGTTAAACCTGATACCACGATGCAAGCTTTAGAAATAGGCAAAAGCCGCAGTATTCGCCAAGGTGAAAAAGTGGCTATTTTGAATTTTGGTGTGCTGCTACCTTATGCTGAAAAAGCCGCTGAGGTACTCAATGCGACTGTGATTGATATGCGCTTCGTAAAACCGCTGGATACTGACGCAATTGCCAAGGTTGCCAAGGATCACGAGTTACTCATTACCCTTGAAGATGGCGCTACCACAGGCGGATCAGGCGGTGCGGTGGCAGAATATTTGTTAAGTACTGTGCATACGAGTCGATTACTGCAAATTGGACTACCTGATGAGTTTATTATGCAAGGTACCCAAACAGAAATGTACGCTGAAATAGGCATGGATGACGCTGGTATTATTGCTAAAGCGCAAGCGTTCTTGAACCAATAAAGCCCGTTTAAACGCTATCGTTTATAGATTAAAAGCGACAACCTAACGTTGAGCCAGTAGCCTATCTAGGTTATTGGCGAACGCCTGTTTCTCTTTGTTGCCATATGCACCTAGCCCACCCGTTTGCACGCCACTGCTGCGCATGGTGTCCATGAAATCACGAATATTCAAAATACTACCGATACTCTCTTTGGTGTATAGCTCACCCCGTGGATTCAACGCATGCGCGCCCTTAGCGATGACTTCTGCAGCTAACGGAATATCAGCGGTGATCACCAAGTCATTCGCAACGCATTGCTCAACAATATAGTCATCGGCCACATCAAAACCGCTTTGTACTTGAATACTTGTAATGTTTTTATCGGGCGGGACAGGAATATGTTGATTAGCCACCAAGGTCATTTCAACCTGTGTGCGCTGAGCGGCTTTAAATAAGATTTGTTTTACCAATACCGGACACGCATCCGCATCGACCCAAATTTTCATGATGTTCCTTTTCGATTATTCTATAAACCCTGAAGAAAGCGCACCAACACACCCATTCAAATGCACATGCTAGGGCTTCTTCTACGGGTGAGCTTGCGCCCGAGTGACGATACTTAAACGCTTAAAGCCAGCCAAGATAAAGGGTGATGTGCATAAGAATAAGGGCAAATATACCAGCGAGTATGTCATCAATCATAATACCGAACCCGCCATGCACCCGTGCGTCTAAATAACTGATTGGCCATGGCTTTAGAATATCGAGAATTCGAAATAAGACAAAGCCCAACAGCAATGTTTGCCAGTTCAAGGGAACCGCAATCATGGTGATAAGCAAGCCCGCTATTTCATCCCAGACAATAGATGAATCATCATGCACCATCATATCGTGGGCAGTTTTACCGCATAGCCAGATACCAATAAGTGATGCAAGTAGAGTCACCAGCACATACCCCGTAAGGGTCGTGCTATAGGCAAGTAAACACACCAAAGGAATGGCCGCGATCGTGCCAAAAGTACCCGGCGCTTTTGGTGCTAAGCCGCTACCAAACCCCAAGGCTAAAAAGTGAATTGGGTTGGCAAGCGATACACGCTTTCTAATATGCCTATCCATTAGGCGCGCTTAGCGTTGTTGCAGTGCTTATTACTTGATTCGCCTGAATTAAAATGCTCAAAGCCTGTTTGACTATAGGCGTAACTTTCATCATTAAACTTCAAGTCGACCTTACCAACAGCACCGTTAATTTGACCGATACACGTCGCCGGCACGTTACTGCAGGCTAATACACGATCAACACTGCTTTTTTGCTCTTCACTCACAGTGAAAAGTAATTCGTAGTCATCGCCTGAGCTTAACGCATAATGAAACGCTGAGTCTTGATCAACCGAATCTACCATGGCGCTAGACAGAGGTAACTTATCAAGCTGTAAACAAGCACCACATTGTGACGCTTTTAAAATATGCTTGATATCGGCCAGTAAACCGTCAGAAATATCGATACAAGCGTTCGCTACACGGCGTAAACTCGTACCCGCAAATACACGAGGCGATGGATAATGCAAACGATTAAGCAAGTACGCTTTGTGCTCGGCGTTGTCAACGTCTGTATGGTCTTGCAAAATATCTAACCCGAGCCCAGCATCCCCTAGGGTGCCTGTCACGTATACAAAATCACCTGGTTTAGCCCCAGAGCGTTTTAACGCTTGATCAGCCGCGACAAAACCTTGGGCAGTAATCGTAATAGCCAAAGGTCCCTGCACCGTATCACCACCGATAAGCTGAATAGAGTAATACTCTGTCAGCTCTTTAAAGCCTTCTGAAAACGCTTTGAGCCAGTTTTCATCAACATTCGGTAAAGACAGCGATAAGCTTAACCAAGCGGGCTCAGCCCCCATAGCAGCTAAGTCGCTCAAATTTACCGCAATGGCTTTTTGTGCGATAGCTTTAGGGTCGGCATCTGGTAAAAAGTGTACGCCGCTAACGAGTGTATCTGTTGTCGTTGCAAGGGCTTGGCCAGCAGGAATTTGGGTAATGGCACAATCATCGCCTATGCCTAGCAGTACATCCTTGCGCTGAAAACTTACATCGCGAAAATAGGTATCAATTAACGAAAATTCTTTCACATTCTTATTTTAAAACTCTGAGATTAAAGGGAATACACAGCCTGTGTCACTCCCTAAAATATAACGATATCTTATGACAATTCGTGTTTGCGAAGGGTCTTAATTGCTTTGTCTAGCACACCATTGATGAACTTATGGCTCTCTTCAGCGCCGAACGACTTAGCTAACTCAATCGCTTCATTAATCACGACTTTGTATGGGACATCAATACGCTCAACAAGTTCGTAAGTAGCCAATCGTAAAATGGCATTTTCGACAGGATCAAGCTCTTCAGGCAAACGACCTAAATAAGGCTTTATTTTCGCGTCTAACTCAGCGGTTTTACGCACAACTGCGCGAAGTAATTCAAGAAAGTACTCGGTATCTACGTCTTGCATATTATTGCTAGTGACAATACTGAGCTCTACTTGATCAAGTGGATTTTTTGACATCTGCCAAGAGTAAACGGCTTGAACCGCAAGCTCTCTGGCTTTACGACGGGCTGCTGGTTTCACCTACTCTGCCCCTTCGATATTGGCCATGACGTTCACCATTTCAAGCGCACCTAGCGCTGCTTCAGCGCCTTTATTACCTGCTTTAGTACCTGAGCGCTCTATAGCTTGCTCGATACTGTCAGTGGTGATAACGCCAAAAGAAACTGGAATACCAAACTCAAGTGAAACTTGGGCTAAGCCTTTATTACATTCGCCAGCGACGAATTCGAAGTGAGGTGTACCACCACGGATAACCGCACCTAAAGCGATAATGCCATCAAACGTGCCTTTTTCAGCTAGCTTTTTAGCCGCGATAGGCAGCTCATATGCACCAGGCACGCGAACCAATGTGATGTCTTGGCTGTTTACTTCACCGTGACGCTCAAGCGTATCAAGTGCGCCTTCAACCAAACTCTCAACAACGAAACTGTTGAAACGTGACACAACCAACGCAAATTTTTTGCCTGTTGCGCGAATATTGCCTTCAATGATATTCATGCCTAATTAGCCCTAACTATAAAAAATGGCGCGTATAATAGCACAGCACAATATGATCCCAAACAGCTTAATGCTCTGTTTATAAAATACTCATAATCGGCAAGGGATTATTGTGTAATAAAGCATTAGTAACTCACTCAGCCCATGATGATTGCTGAATATTCGGTAAGAAAGTAGATTGATAGAGGCAATAAAAAAACGCCCGTTAAACGAGCGTTTTTAGCGATGGCTTTGTCATTTACTGGTTACCTACTGATATCCTACTAAATGACAGCGATTGAAAAGGCTATAACAGTCAACTTAATCGACGTACTCAACCACTTCTAAACCATAGCCAGATAATGCGTGGTATTTCTTAGGTCGACTTAGTAAGCGCATTTTCTTCACGCCAAGGCTAGCAAGTATTTGACTACCGACCCCTACAGTGCGTGATGTGCCACTCCATGCAGCGCCTACCGGCTTCTCACCGTTGTCTTCTGCTTCAAACTGTTTTACTTGCGTCAATAAATCTTCGTCTTTACCCAATAACACCAAAACCCCACCTTCAGCGGCGATACGTTTTAATGCTTGAGGTAAGTTCATGCTGCGCTCAATAGCGCGCTCTGAACCAAGTAAATCACTTAGTGTATTGTGTAAATGCACACGCACCAATGTTGGTTCATTCGCATTGATATCCCCTTTGCTCAGCGCAAAGTGCACTTGGTTATCAATTGAATCTTTGAAAGTGACTAAATCAAACTCACCGTACTCTGTAGGCAATTTGCATTTTGCCACTTGCTCAATCGTGGTTTCGTTTAGGTTACGATACTCAATCAGATCGGCAATGGTACCAATTTTAAGGTCATGCTTTTTCGCGAACTCTTGTAGCTCAGGGCCGCGGGCCATGGTGCCGTCTTCGTTGAGTATTTCGACGATCACTGAGGCGGGCTCTAATCCAGCTAAGCGCGGTAAATCCACGCCCGCTTCAGTGTGCCCAGCGCGATTCAACACCCCGCCTTCTTTAGCGATAAGAGGGAATATATGCCCTGGTTGTACAATGTCATTGGCTGTTGCATCTGGGGCAACCGCCGCCAAAATAGTCCGTGCGCGATCCGCCGCGGAAATACCTGTAGTCACCCCTTCGCGCGCTTCAATAGATACAGTGAAGTTCGTCGAGAACTGTGCGCCATTATTATCAACCATTAACGGCAAATTCAAACGTTTACAACGCTCAGCTGTCATGGGTAAACAAACCAAACCCCGTGCGTGAGTTACCATAAAGTTAATGTCTTTAGGGGTAACGCACTCGGCGGCCATAATCAAATCGCCTTCGTTTTCACGATCTTCGTCATCCATCAAGATAACCATTTTGCCAAGACGAATGTCTTCGATAATTTCTGCTGTTGTGTTCATTGCCATAATATTATGATTCTTTCTGGTTGTGTCCTAGGGTGAGCAGTTATCTGCAAATGTCATTGTGTGCTAAAGCACACCTTTATTTCTCAGCATGTGTCCTAGCGTAAATAGCCGTTCTCGGCCAGAAACTCCATGCTGATATCTGATTTTTGTTGGCCTGATTGTGCCGCTTTATCACCGAGCATTAAACGCTCTAAGTAACGAGCAACCACATCAACTTCCAAATTAATTTTAGTGCCTTTTTTGTAGCCACCAATAATGGTTTCCTGCAAGCTGTGCGGAATCAGCGTAATCAAAAATTTAGCACCATCGACGGCATTCACCGTCAAACTCACACCATCTACCGTGATAGAGCCTTTTTCTGCTAAATAGCGCGCTAAATCATTAGGTGCTTGAACCCAAATTTCCACATAACGCCCTACTGGGTTAACAGAAATCACTTCGCCAACACCGTCAACGTGACCGCTAACAATATGCCCACCAAAACGAGAGCTAGGTAACATGGCTTTTTCTAAATTAACCTTGCTACCGGCTTTATAGTCAGCAAAGCCACTGCGCTTTATGGTCTCGTGTGACACATCAGCACTGAAACCACTCGCGCTCATGTCTACCACGGTTAAACACACACCATTGTTGGCGATGCTGTCACCGAGAGCCACATCGGACATATCTAATTTATTTACCCGAATTCGTAAGCGAATATCATCGCCCGTTGGGGTTAAGGATTCGATGTGCCCTACATCTTCTATTATTCCGGTAAACATAATGTCTTTTCACTCATCTTATACGTGCAGTCTTTGTTACTCACACCGCTTGTCTTTATTGCTCCGCTTTTCGTAAAACGGACGACTAGTTCTACACACCACTTACCTCAAATGCGCCGAACATGGCTGCAATTTACAGGTCAATGGCATGGATATTACATTAGGTTAAGCGTGCCGTTAGCTTTAAATCAGGCCCCACTTGGCGTACATCCTGCCATTGTATTTCAAAAGCTTGCTGCATTTGGGTTAATTCGTCTACAGCAAATAAATCTCGGCCTTTATCCCCTAATAGTTTGGGCGCTTGGTACAAAATCAATTCATCGATCAATTTATTCTGCAATAAGGCCCCTGCAAGCTTAGCCCCTGCTTCGACCCATATTTGATTAAAGCCACGCTGGCCAAGGTGTTTCATCACATCCTGCAGGTCAAGTTGCGCACCGTTCGAAAGGGCTTGATATTGTTCAACGTGCGCCGGAAAATCAGCTGTATTTGGCTGGCTATTGATAATCACAATGGGTGACGATAAAGAAAATAAATGCAGGTCGGGGCGCATCTGGTTTCGCCCGTCGAGTAAAATACGCACTGGCTGGCGTAAGTTTTCTTCTGTCAGCTCACTTTTGACATAGCCTAATTCGCTGTACCTTACATTCAATGAAGGGTTATCGGCCAAAACCGTGCCAGAGCCCGATAATATCGCACAACTCTTTGCACGATGACGCTGCACATCTTCACGAGCAAGCGGCCCAGTTATCCACTGGCTTTCACCATTATTTAATGCGGTTTTACCATCTAAGCTTGATGCCAGCTTAACGGTGACCCAAGGCATGCCGGTTTTCATTCGCTTAATAAAACCAAGGTTTAGCGCCTTGGCTTCATGCTCAAGAAGACCACTGCTGACGGCCACACCAGCCTCGCTTAGTTTTTGTAAGCCACTACCTGCCACTAACGGGTTTGGGTCAACCATGGCGGCTACAACACGGCTCACCCCTGCTTTTATTAACGCTTCAGAGCACGGGCCAGTGCGGCCATGATGATTGCACGGCTCTAACGTGACATAAGCAGTTGCGCCTTTAGTGCGCTCACCTGCTTGGGCAATGGCATGAATTTCAGCGTGAGGAGTACCGGCCTTTTGGTGCCAGCCTTGGCCTACAATGTTGCCCTTTGGATCAGTGAGCACGCAACCCACATTGGGATTCGGAGAAGTAGTATATTGGCCTTTTTCAGCCAAGCGGATAGCAAGAGCCATCATTTTTGCGTCAAGCGCAGAGAATTGCGTCACTCTACAACCTTATTTATTCAACTCATGAAGCATACAAATGCATTAACGAATAACGCGCTAATCACCCAAACGCGCAATTTCCTCACCGAACTCGCGAATATCTTCAAACGAGCGGTACACAGAAGCAAAGCGCACGTAAGCGACTTTATCGAGTTCTTTAAGGGCATCCATAATTAGATTGCCCAAGTATTCACTGGTAATTTCACGCTCACCTGTGGCGCGCATAGCCGATTTAAGCCGACTAATACACTGCTCGACTTGTTCGGTGCTTACGGGGCGTTTTTCAAGGGCGCGCTGCAAACCAGCGCGCAGCTTATCCTCGTTAAACGGCTCACGGGAGCCATCACGTTTAACCACACGAGGCATCACCAATTCAGCCATTTCAAAGGTAGTGAAACGCTCTTTACACATAGTACATTCACGACGACGGCGCACTTGATGCCCATCAGCCACTAAGCGAGAGTCAATCACCTTGGTTTCTTGGATAGAACAGAAGGGACAAAACATAACGTTCTCTTGTACCGGAAATTTGCCCGTAAATTACCAAAAAAACGCCAAAGTTGATAGGGAAATAGAATGGCAACGCAATAGAGGCACCGTAGTTACGACACCTCCCGATGAGCATAAGTGCCTAATCAGATGACATTCAACCCACTGCTGTTACTAACAATACAGTTCGCGCCTAACTTTTTAAGTGTTGAACAACCTTGTTTTGCTAGCTTCTCGGTTGAATAAAAACCTGCTTTAATTCGATAATACGTAACACCAGATAACACGACTTCTTGATATACAGCCTGCCGGTTATTCAACTCTGGTGAATATGATTTTTGTAATGTGCGCCAAGAGGTAAGTAACTTATTTTTGTCAGTCACAGCTGATAACTGCAAGGTATACTGACCCATTGGGGGCTTAACCTGAATAGGTGCAGGCGCACTATCGTTTACATTTTCTGCCTCATCACTACCTTGAGTCGCAATACTGCGTTTTGCGTTTTGTGATGCTTTAGCCACCTTATCGGGCATTGGATTAATCTTATTTGACTTAGCGGTTTGCGCAGAACTCTCAACCTTTTCTTCCGCTTGTAACCTAGTGTCTTCATCAATTTTCTCTTGCGCTTCAGCCGCTTGAGCTATTTGGTTTAACTGCGCAATCAGCGCTTTAAGTTCGGGCTCAAGTGCAGCGAGACGCTGCAAACTTGGTTTCATTCTCTCAAACTCGGCCATGGTATCGTGAAACTCTTGTGCACTGAGCCCGTTTGGCACTTCGGCAATCTGCGGTTTGGGCGCACTAGAACATCCGTTAAGCAACACAAGGCCGCCTAGCAACGCCGATAATTTCGCGGTGTGGCAGAAATAAAATTTTCTAGTATTCATTGTCTATATCTCGACTAACTTAAATATCAAAGGTAAAGGGAGCGACATTGCACGAAATGTTTTTCGCTGCAAAACGTGCGCAAACTGCATTTGCGTATGCTTGTTTAGGGTAAAACGCCACGTTCAAAGTATATTTCTTGTCACCATCCGCTTTGTAATAAAAAGGTTTAGGGTCAACGACGTATACACCTTTCTTAATCAAAATCTGCCAAAATGCCTTTAGCATTCTAAGTGAATTGAATTCACCAATTGAAACTACATACCCTTCAGCAGCTTCTCGCTCTTGCAAAGTGAAATCAGCACCGTTCACTATTTCACCAGCACTGGCAAGGCTGACTTCCATCACCTTACCACCGCGCAAGTTTTTCTTTTCTAGGTAACTTGCATCAATGCGCATTTGATAATCATCTGGCAGCAAATCGGTAAATAAGTAGTAGCCGTCAAACTCTGTCACAGTGCTGTTTACTTCGTTACCTTTACTATCATACAAACGAATAGGGGCGTAAGTAGCCACTTCTTCATCACCGCTCGCATTGCTGACGTAAACAACCCCTTCTAGCTCACCAGATTGCACCACTGGGAAATCAAGTACATCTAGATGCCCAGCTCGCGGTGTAACCGACACACCTAGAATAGCATTGATCAAAAAGGGATCTTCGAGACTGCGCCTATCTAGCACTATGTCCGTTCGCACGTTATTGGTCATGCTGCTTAGCATAGCCACCCCTGTTTTATCAGTGGTGCCGTGGCGATAATTTTGCAGTGCTTTAATTTTCGCGTTCTCGATTAACGGTTCATCATTATCAAACTGACCATTTAAGTTTAAATCTTCAAATACCCTAACAGCCATTGCACCGCTACTGGCCATTGAACGGCGGTTCATAAAGAATTGCTCGCCAAGTGGGTCATAACCAAAACTAAACCGCATATTCAAACCAACCGACCAATCTCCGTCTTTATCGTATTCAGTGTCAGCAGTGAAATAGAACAAGTCATGCTGCCAATTCAAACCCAGTTTCGCTCGGTAATCATCAATCTGTGGATAGTAGATAATTTCAAGTTGACTTTGCAGTTCTGTGGTCAGAGGCATGTACAATTCAGTACTGACTTGCTCTAGTTGTGATTCAGGTTTAATTGAATAGATTGCGTTCAAACGCGTAAAAATGCGGCCAAAACTCTTTTGTAAACGTAATGTGCCGCTAAATTGCTCTTCGGTGAATTCGTCGTCTGTTTTAAGCCAATTCAACTCATGTGACACATAGAGTAAGCGACTATTAATCGAGAACTGGTTTGAGAATAAATCACTGCGTAAACCATCTTCAAGCGTGGTATGACGCCACTCGTTTTGGTAGTTAACCCCAAAGCTACTTGCTTTGTATAACTCACCTGACATATTCAAAGCGAATTGCTGATATAACTGGGTATCATCTAAATTGGTTTGTTCATCGTTTAACTGCTCGTCCGTGAATAACACGCTACGCTCGTCCAGATAATAATCAGCGCTTAACGCAGTATCACCGATGCGAGTTCGGGCACCAAATTCAGCTCGGGTTTGTTGGTCTTGATTAATTTGCACTATGCCGTCGAGTAACACCCGATCAAACAGTGCTAAGTTTGAGCCTAAAGAGAAATATTGTTGATCTTCTCCTTCATCAGCCAATAAAGATGAAACGCCCGCGCTCAGTGAAAACCAATCAGTGATACCTCTGTTATATACCCCCGAAAGCAGTACTCCAGGGTCTTGCGCAGTGCTAATAGTAGAAACTCCGAACAATGACTCCCCCACATCAGCAACAGAGAAGCGATATTGCCCTTCGCCCTGCCCTACTGAGTTAGTGGTAATAAAATATTGTTCAGTTTTACTTTCAATTTGCCCTTGAGGTCCGTACATGATGAGCTCGAACTGGTTATCACCAAACAGTAAGTCTACGTCGTTAAACTCATATCGTCCGCTTTGCAGGCTCATTTGCTGGTCGATCAATATTCCATTTCGATAGAGCTCTATGTCCCATCCCAACTGAATATCACCGGTAAGATTAATCGTTTTATTATCATTAATTTGTGCGAGCTCACGGTTCGTTACGCTGAAGCCGCGACTTTGCGAGGCGGTATTACCGATCCCGACGTTAACCGGGGTGATATCACCGAATTGCACTTGGGTGGCATTCAACGGACCAAGTAAATCCCCATTTAATGATTCTTTTGACAGCGTTAAGCGCACATCGCTAAGCTCGTCTTGATCGTTACCCGCGACAAAAAATTGACTGTTTAAGTATGCAAAATCATGACTACCTAGAACAGAGTAGCGAGCGCTGTCACGATCAGGGTCGATTGTGCTGGCTAACTGCACATCAACTAACGGAGCGGTTATCGCTTGGTAACTCGACTGCAGCATAGGCAACACCGCCTCACCTCGACCTGAACCTTGATTTACGCGGCGGCTCTGGCGCGCTAGACGCTGCTCAATCGGTAACGGAGTATCTGAATCGGTGAATAATTCTAGGTTAGCAAAATCGAAGTTGAACTCTAAACCCATCCACTGACTTATTGCATCAGCTTCAACATAAATATCGCCATCATCGGTTAGGGTGTAATCTTGGTTATTAAGCTTATACTCTTGCCCATTCACCGTGACTTCAATAGGTTCCCCCTGAACGGTAGGCAGTTGTAAATCAAAGGTGTTGTCTTCACGAATAAACCAACCTGACGCCCCGCCAGCATGGACCGCGCTGTTTTCGGGCTCAACAAACTGAATAGGAAAATCAAGCGTTTCGAATAAGGTCATCAGGCTAACGTGTACTTGCTTGGCGCTTTTAATCGCGTACACATCAGCCAAATAAAGCTTACCTATGTTCAGCGATAGAAATAGCTCCTCACCTGGAGCAAAGCGAGAAGACACAGCGCTTTTATCCACTGTATCAAGTGCATTAGTTTTGATTGGCTGCTGATATTTTTGGTTTATATCTTTGAGTAATTCAATCAACTGCTTGTTGTGTATCGCAGAAGGCAACACAGACTTTTGGCTAGCATGCACCACACTTCCACCAACCATTAATGCGCAGGTTGTGCCGAGAGTGATAGATTTGATTGTTTGGCGCATAAAGTTCCATTTCCGATTAACAGAACTTATTTAGCAAAGCCCACGCCAGTTTTGCGCCGAATAATTGACAGTGCTATATCTGAATTATTATTTCTGTATCAGGGGGGTAATTTCAAATGTCTTGTTTTCTAGTTGGCGTCCTGAGTATTCTCCTTGTCCTTCGTAAATAATTGACAAGGAACCAGCGCTAGGCTCAAAAGCGTTGCCAACCCAGATCAAATTAGCAGTCGCCTTATCTAACTCGGCATAAACACTATAACCACTTAGTCGTGCTACAACTACAGGCTCAGCACTACTCCCTTCAGATAACCAATACGCGGTGATATTTCCATAAGAAGAGTACTTACCAACTCGAGTAAAATCGACTGAAACGTTTCCTTTTTCATCCTCTGGATTAAACGTAAAATTAACTTTGCTAGCTTTCACCTCTAAGTTGTTATCTCCTTGGCGAACGATTACAGGCAGTGAATAGCTCATGCGCAGTTTTAAGTCTATTGCGAAACCCGTTTGCTTAGGAGCCGTTTTATCTTGGGAAGGCAGTGCTCGTAGAGTCAAGTGCGATCTATATTCGCCTGGTTTCAAACCTTTTGGTTTTCTTAACGCTAGCTTCACAACTTGCCTTTCATTAGGCTGTAAAGTGACTTGGCGTGGACTATAACGCAACATATTGCTCGCTATGGGAAAGTCACTTTCATTACTTATAGCTTCATAGCCACCATGTTCGAGAGCTTTTTTCTGTTGCCACTCAATACGATAAGTTTTCACACTATCACTAGTATTAATTAAAACAATTTCTTTTGAACGCTCTCTCGAATCAAATGCCACGTGAGTTGGTGATACAAGTAAACTTGCTTGCACACCACTAGCAGTAACCAACAATAAAAATGTTAACACACTAACGCAGATCCTAATTTTCATTAACCTTCCTTCAAAAAGATAAGTTGATTTTAATAATTGATAGTAAAGCGAATGCTAAAAATGAAATCCGTATCTAAATAACTTTGCCCAGTACCCGAGGACTCAATCGTACCTCCGAGCAACATACTTGCCTCTCCTGCACCATCTGTTGTTACCGAGGCTGGTATATCTAAGTCTGTCAAAATAAATTCCGCTGAATTACCTGACTGAACTCGCCCCGTAGTCGGAGTGATAGGATTAAGATATAAAGTCGTATAGGCAGGGTAATTAATAAACTTTAGCAGGGCTGGTGCGCCTGGCGTTATTATTCGAAGCGAGTTAGATGAAAATGACTGGCCATATCGAGTTACTGTGAGCTCGCTGACATTCGAGTTATTAACAATGGAGAACTTACCAAAATCGAGATTCTCTTCAAAAATGATTTCAGCAAACGTACATTGCTGATAAAAAATCAGCAATGTACCAGCTTTTAGTACAAGACGAATAGTATTCGCTAAAAATTGACCGTAACAAAAAATTATATTATCCATAACAGTCAACTCAAATGCATTTTAATACTCAACGACTATGTCGTAATTACCACTGTAGACCGCATCAATATACGCAGTAGTACTAGCTGCATCATCGGTATTTAACGTCGCACCGACAGCAAACGTTACTTCGCCCGCGGCGTCAGTTTGCAAATTAGAAGCGGCATAAGCAGTATTTGCATTCGGCCCAGTTAGTATGTATCCACTCCAGTTATCTGCTATGAGTTTAGGTGCAGAAGGAGGAGCTGAAGCACCGGTTAAATTAATATCACCAGTTGGTACTGTCAGTGTCAAGGAAGTAAAAGGTGCCACACCAGATACAGCGTATTCCCCTGGAGTGCCAGGTACCAAAATCTGCATAACTGCCGCAGCCCCGCCAGAAGCTGGCGTTGACGGATCGATTGTAGGATTCGCAGGAATAATTATTGATGCTTGTACAGTACCCGCTGGGTCAGCAGTTGCTCGTACCGTACCAAATGAAATGGCTGCAGTTTCATCTAGCGTGAAGGCATTTTGAACCGTTGCAGTTGCGACTGAAGACACTGTTTCTTGAGCTTGAGCTGCACTTACTAATAAAAGTGATGCTGCTAATCCGGCAGCTATTTTGTTCATTTTTGTCATCGTGGTTCCCTATCTTTAAATAAACGTAATGTAGTTAGCGCCAAAATAAACACGCTTGTTTACTAAGGGCTGACTCATTTATCGGTGGGATTAGCATTTTATTGAGCAAATAATTCAACTTTCGTCTAAAAATCATAAATTAATTTGTAAACCCGAAGAATTTATCGCCTAAAAATTATACAACTAGGGCATTATGTATATTTTTTAAGCATCTAAGGCTGCATTTGCGCTAAAAGCCCTCTAGGAACAAAAGTACTGGCTGCAGCGATAACACTGTTATCATTGACAGATACTACCCGGCTGTTGATTTTCACGCCACGAGGCGTCGCCACTAATGTGCCTGTGAGCACATAATCCATATTGGTTTGGCCGTTAAGTTGCGCGCCATTGCGTGATAGCGCCAGATCTCCCATCGCCGACACGTCAATGTGCTTCGTCAGCTTAAAATCCACCACGTTAACGCCATAACGTGGCAGCTCAGTCGCTAGCGCTTCTGCAAATTGATTACCTAAGCTACTGGAGTTTCTTAATGTTTCATCAAAATCCACAAAGCTAGCCACGCCAACTGTAGTGCCTTCTATGGCTGAAAATTTTGCAAGCTTACCAGCCAATTGCTGAGCGTAGTCATCTAGCTGCACTTTGCTGTTAGCAAAAATGCCACCATAAGTTGTGCCGTTACTCCCGATCGACTTACGCGGTTTTAGTTCATCGCTTGAGGTAGCCTGAGAGTTGTCAGACGAGTTTTGGTTATTGAGCGCTTTATATCGCTGAGTGCGCGCTAGTTTCTGCAGGTCGGTCATTAACTGTGTCAATTCTGCCGGTGTATCAACCAGCGGGGCAAGTGGATTGGCATAAGAAGTATTACCGCTATTAACGTTGTTAACATTAATTGAGGTATTCGTGTCGCCTGAATTGATAGTTTGTGAGCCCCCAACTGAAATACCGTTACTTTTCGTACCATTAGCCTTGTCTTGGACATATTGTGGTTGGCCGAGCATATATTGCTCAAGAGAAGGCGAACTACCGATGATCGACATCTTACTCAAGGCATCAATCAGAAAAGCAAGATCTTCTTCGTTTTTCACCAGTCGCTCTAACGCGGGTTTCTGGGCTTCCCATTCGATTTTCTGTTGTTCCAACATGGCTTTTAATTCAAGGTATTGCGGGTCGCTTTTATCAACTACGATGTCATCTTCGCCTTGAAACATCGAACAACCACAAAGCGATATTAACATCAACCCAGCGCAGCCGGCTCTTGACAGCACGCTAATCGTTTTCGCGTTATCCATAATAAATTTACTCACAATACACCTCAGAACTTCTACCAACACGAAACCAAATTAAACGAATAGCATTAACTCTCTTCGTTTTGCTTAAACTTAAGGCTGATACCTGGCTTCCCTTGACTTCGGTGCAATGTATTTACGACGCTAGCCGGAATGAACCCTTGCGCGCTAGACAACACCTTTTTAGTATTAATTGATACCATTCTAGCGTTAACAATTACGCCATCTTGATGCTTCACCATGGTGCCGCCCATTACGTATTGCACAGGCATATCTGGGTTTAACTCTTCATAATCTCGGCTGAAGTTAAAATCGCCAGTGGGGGTCACGCGGATAAAATCTGAGCTTTTGAAGTCCAATACGTTTAACCCAAATTGATGTAACTCATGCATAAAGCTTTCTGATAATTGATTGCCAAGTAAGTCGGTTTCATCAAAGCTGCCGTCAAGATATACGAAGCTAGTCACGCCTATGTCCATCGTGCTCTCTGGATTGTCCATGTTGGCAATCAAGTCTTGCATTATGCCTTGCACATAATGGTTTACGTCACCTACTTCAACGCGTTTATAAATGTCTGACATGCGCTGATTATTGAAGCGACTAACTGATCCCATCGCTTGTTCGCTTGAGTCGGTTGCTTGCATTTCTTGTACTTGCTCGTCGCTCGAAAACCAACTTGAGCATGACGTACTTAAGAAGCACATGAGTGGTATGGCGGCTAGTTTTATCAATTTCATAATGGGCTCACTTTTATAATGACGAGCGATACAGCTTGTTGTGTTTCATCTGGATTTGATTGGCATTTAGACCAATCACACTATTAGGGACATTGTCTGATACAGCAGCAATAACAGTACCTTCACGCAAATCTAATAATCTGGCATTGACGGTAGTCATCTGATTTCCTTGAAGTAGCGTACCCACAACCATGTAGCGCACATCTATATCTTTGCTGATATCACCACTGTCACGGCTTAAAAGACGTTCATGGTCTTTGAATAATTGCACTTGATTCGCAGCCCGAATCTCAACCACATTGAAACCGCGTTGAGTAGATACCGACAACATACTTTCTTGCAGCTGCAAGCCCAACATATTCAAGGAATGATTCGCTTTTGATAACGCTAAACTTTCTAATTCAGTAAAACTCACGACTGCTAAATTGCCGTATTCTATTGGCGCTAAGCTGGCAAACAATTTATTGGCTATCTGTTCGGTGTGCAGTAATAAAGGCTCTTCGGCCACAATCTGCCCTTCTTCGGCATCTTCTTGCCATGAAGGTAAATGGGCACAGCCAGAAAGGATTAACGCCAGTAGGCTCAAAAAAATCTTCAAAACATTAGCTCCGCATCATCAACGCGTTGCGGCCGACAACCTTATGGCGCAACGCTAAAACATGATTGAAGCGTCAAAAAACAGTGCTTCAATACTCAGTATTAATGGTTTCAGCAAATATCAGGCCATAAAAAAAATCCGTTGAGGACACCCTCAACGGATTTTTGCTAAATCGTTTAACGTAATACGTTAGCTTAATTTTCTTTTTTAAGCTAAATCAAACCTAAGCGTATACAGGGAACTTGCCGCAAAGGGTTAATACTTCGCCTTTTACGCGCTCGATAACGGCTTCGTCTTCGATGTTGTCGATAACGTCACAAATCCAAGTGGCGACTTGTTTGGCTTGTTCTTCTTTGAAGCCTCGGCGAGTAATAGCGGGTGAGCCGATACGTAAACCACTGGTCACAAACGGTGAACGAGGGTCGTTTGGTACCGAGTTTTTATTCACTGTGATGTTCGCGCGACCTAGGGCTGCGTCAGCATCTTTACCTGTGATGTCTTTGCTGATCAAATCAAGCAAGAACAAGTGGTTGTCAGTGCCGCCAGATACAATGTCGTATCCGCGTTCTTGCATTACGCTGACCATGGCCTTCGCGTTAAGCAATACTTGCTGTTGGTATACTTTAAACTCAGGTTGTAATGCTTCTTTGAATGCAACGGCTTTCGCTGCAATCACGTGACATAAAGGGCCACCTTGGTTACCAGGGAATACCGAGCTGTTAAGCTTTTTGTAAATAGTTTCATCGCCACAGGCGGATAAAATCAAACCGCCACGTGGGCCCGCTAGGGTTTTATGGGTAGTGGTTGTCACAACATGCGCATGAGGTAACGGGTTTGGATACAAACCTGCTGCCACTAAACCGGCTACGTGAGCCATATCCACTAATAAGTAAGCACCTACTTTGTCCGCGATTTCACGGAAACGCTGCCAATCAACAATACCTGAGTACGCTGAGAAACCACCGATGATCATTTTTGGTTTATGCTCAACTGCTAAGGCTTCTACCGCGTCGTAATCGATTTTGCCAGTTTGCTCATCAATACCGTACTGTACTGCGTTATACGTTTTGCCCGAGAAGCTAACATGTGCGCCGTGCGTTAGGTGACCACCGTGGGCCAAGCTCATACCTAATACGGTATCGCCAGCTTCAAGCAACGCCATAAATACGGCTGAGTTAGCTTGTGAACCAGAGTGAGGCTGCACGTTCGCATAATCAGCGCCGAATAATTGATTAGCACGCTCAATGGCTAAGTCTTCTGCGATATCAACGTATTCACAACCGCCGTAGTAACGCTTGTGCGGGTAACCTTCAGCATACTTGTTTGTAAGCTGTGAGCCTTGGGCTTCAAGTACGCGCGGGCTACAGTAGTTTTCAGAGGCGATCAGTTCAATGTGATCTTCTTGGCGCTGGGTTTCTTGCGCGATAGCTTGACTCAACTCGGGATCAAAATCGGCAATATTCATGTCACGTGATAACATCAGTTCTCCTCGGGGGCCGTTACACTTGCTCGATAAAAGTCGCTTAGCTGCATGCGCTTTGGCCTATCAAGAATGCATTTTCTCAACAGACACTTAACGCCGAAGCTGCATTTTTCATCAAACGCGATGTTGGCTGGCAATTTAAGTGCTAAAAATTAAGTGCTAAAAAGAGCGCACATTCTAGTCATTTTGCACTTTTTGTACATAGCTTTTATGCAATGTTCTATAACCTAAAAGTGTAAAGAAGGATCACCACGGGGCAAGTGGTGAACCAGTCAACCTATATACGCTCTGCGTCAGGGGGGAATTTCAAGCCAATTTGGCGGCGAATTTCATCCATCGTTTGCATGACCGCTAAGCTGTCACCGTGGGGCATATAATCACTGCAAACTTGATTTTTCTCAATCATATTCATGGCTTCTTCAATTTGATATTCAAAACCATTTACCCGGTGAGCAAATTCAATCACTTCATCTTGTTCGCCTTCGTGTTGCAAAACAGCTTTATTGCCGTTCCAAAACATGTAGGGCAATACGATGCGCCCTTTACTGCCCATCAGCGTCATTGAATTACTCGCCTGTGCAGCAATGGTGCAGGTAAACTGGGCGAAGCGTCCCGATGGGTAACGCATATTAACGGTCGTGTTTTCGTCAACCTGAAAATGACCGAAGTGACTCATGGCATGTATTTCACTTGGGTGTTCTTGCATTAAGCATTGGCTTAACGTGATGCTGTAAACGCCTAAATCGAGCAATGCCCCGCCGCCCAGTGTAGGATTGTGCAACCTGTGCCCTTCTCTATCGCCAAAAGCAAAGCCTATATCTGAACAGATATATTGCAGTTCACCAATGCGCCCTTCGTCAAGCCACAGCTTTACTTGTTCAAAGCACGGCATAAAACGGCTCCATAAGCCTTCTTGAAGCAATAGTTGTTTCTCTTGCGCTAAGGCGATTAATGCTTCGGTTTGCGCAGCGTTAATGGTCAAAGGCTTCTCCATTAACACATGCTTACCGGCTTCTAGGCACATTTTCGCTTGAACGTAGTGCAGGCTTTGCGGCGTGGCGATATACACCACGTCAATCTCTGGATCTGCAAGCATGTCTTGATAACTACCATAGGCTTTCGGAGGAGCTTTATGAGAAGCGCCGTCAACTCGGTATTTATCGGCAAACGCTTGGGCTTTAGCCAAATCACGGCTAGCTACAGCATACAAAGAGCCTCTAGATGATGGCAATAATGCATCAGCAAACATACCTGCAATGGAACCTGGGCCGATAATGCCCCAATTAAATGATGTCATATTACTCCCTTGAGCTGGCTGTTTTATAAGTTGGCGAGCCCGCTAATGCTAACTTTTACTGACGCTAGCGGCCTCGCAGATTTGCATAATAGATTTATGGATTCGACAAGCGATACATCAGCACCGCCGTTTTCTCAATATTTTGTTTGAAAGTGCTCATATCTGCCACTTCGTCTTTGGTGTGACCCCCTTCGCCCATTAGGCCTAGGCCGTCAATCGCCATTTTCACGTGCCCAGCAGTAAACGAGATATCTGCTGCCCCTGCATTACGCGGGTTCACCGCAGTAACAGGGCCATAACCTAAATCCACACTGACTTGACTGTATTGCGCCAACAAAGATTTATTCCCTTTGGTCGCTTTCATCGGTGGGTAACCTTCGTCAAACGTGAAGGTAGCGTCCGTTTGCGCTAGATGCTGCTTGACCACGTCGTTCATGATTTGTTGTGCTTCTTTAAGTTGCTCTTGTGAGGCTGCTCGCAAGCCACCTTTAACCGAAGCATGTTGGGCCACAACATTGGTTTTGCCAAAGGCAGTGACTTCATCGCCGCCTTTACTCTGCGTAACTCGAGTACCACCAGCAATCACCCCAGGGTTGAAACTAAGCAAGGGTAAATCGGCCAGTTGTAAACGGAATTCTTGTAAAATACGCGCTATTTCGAATATTGCTCCATCACCGACTTTATCGGTAAATATTTGTGATGAATGGGCAGCATTGCCGGTTGTGGTTACCTGCCACGTTGACGCACCCCGCCTCGCGGTTACCGCCGTGCGAATGTCTCCATCGGCGTCTTCAAAGCCAAGGGCGACATCAGCCCATTTAGCTGCGTCAATTAGCGCTTTTTTCGATTTCGCTAACGGGCGTCCACTTGATTCTTCATCACCGGTGAGTACCACTTTGATATTCAAACGTTCAAGCATACCTTTGGCTTTTAACGTTTTAATTGCAGCAAGCATGATCACATTGCCGCCTTTCATATCTGAGATGCCCGGCCCAGCAATATGCGTTTCATCTATTTCTTTGCTCTGCTGGAAACTATCGTCCTTAGCGAAAACCGTATCTAAGTGGCCGATTAGCAAAAGCTTTTGCCCTGTGGGATGGGTTGGTGATTCATAGGTAGCCACAAGGTGCCCAGCGCGGTTAAAATCGCTGCCATCTACCCACTGAGTTTTAAAACCGAGTGCGTCATATTCTTTGCGCATGATACTGCCAACTTCTTTGACACCCGCAAAATTCATAGTACCGCTGTTAATATTAACGGTTTTAAGCAGTAATGCTTTGGCACTCGTTAACTCTTGGCTGGCCTGTTCGACTAAGGCATTTTCAACTAAACGGCTGGCTAGTACTGGCTGACATAAAAGGCCGGCACACATAACTAAAACGGATGATTTTTTTAACATAGCGCTCTCTTTTTATTCCCTAAGACCTGTTAAATACTACGCGAGTGAGGTGCCCGATGCACAGCGAAATTTGTCAATGAATGTGTGCTGGTTAGCAATTATGGAACAAACTATAAAATAACGAATATCTCTATATTTATCAGGCAGATAAACTCCGTTAGAGACTCAAAAATGTTCACAATATAAACAATTACAAAAATAGTATCAGCTAGCGCTTTCATCGCTTATGTGCAGTGTTTACAATAGGCAAAATTTTATGGAGTTGTTTTCATCATGGCGCAATACGTATATAGCATGAATCGAGTGGGCAAAATCGTGCCCCCGAATAAATACATTCTTAAAGACATATCTCTGAGTTTCTTCCACGGGGCTAAAATTGGCGTACTTGGTTTGAACGGCTCAGGTAAGTCTACCCTGCTAAAAATCATGGCCGGAATCGATAAAGACATCGAAGGGGAAGCTATTCCTCAAGCGGGCTTAAAAATAGGTTATCTACCTCAAGAGCCCCAGCTTGACGAAACAAAAGACGTGCGCGGCAATATTGAAGAAGCCGTAGCCGACGTGGCGCATGCCCTTAAGCGCATCGAAGAGGTTTACGCCGCCTACGCAGAAGAAGATGCTGACTTTGACGCTCTCGCTAAAGAGCAAGGCGAGCTTGAAGCGATTATTCAAAGTAAAGACGGCCACAATTTAGAAAACGCCCTAGAGCGCGCCGCCGACGCGTTACGTTTGCCCCCATGGGATGCCGACGTCAGCAAGTTATCTGGTGGTGAGCGTCGCCGCGTCGCCTTGTGCCGCTTATTGCTTGAAAAACCTGATATGTTGCTACTTGATGAACCTACCAACCACTTGGATGCAGAATCGGTTGCGTGGTTAGAACGCTTCTTACACGACTATGAAGGCACCGTTGTGGCCATTACCCACGATCGCTACTTCTTGGACAACGTAGCCGGTTGGATTTTAGAACTTGACCGTGGTCAAGGTATTCCGTGGGAAGGTAACTATTCATCTTGGTTAGAGCAAAAAGACGCGCGTTTGAAACAAGAAGAGAAAACCGAGAGCGCTCGTCAAAAATCAATTAAAACCGAGTTGGAATGGGTTCGCTCAAACGCCAAAGGTCGCCAATCTAAAAGCAAAGCCCGTATGGCACGCTTTGAAGAGCTAAACACAGGCGATTATCAAAAACGTAACGAAACCAATGAACTGTTCATTCCACCGGGAGACCGCTTAGGTGAGCAAGTTATTGAAGTTAACCACCTGCGTAAAAGCTACGGCGACCGCTTACTCATTGACGATTTAACCTTTGCCATGCCCAAGGGCGCCATTGTCGGTATCGTTGGGCCAAACGGCGCAGGTAAATCAACACTGTTTCGCATGCTAAGCGGCGAAGAACAAGCCGACTCGGGCGAAGTTATTGTCGGTAAAACAGTAAAATTGGCCAGTGTTGAACAGTTCCGTGACCACATGGACGGTAATAACACTGTGTATAAAGAAATCTCTGATGACTCAGACGTGATCCGCATCGGTAACTTCGAATTAAACAGCCGTGCATATTGCAGTCGTTTTAACTTTAAAGGTAACGATCAACAGAAGTTCATCAAAGATTTATCGGGCGGTGAACGTAACCGTGTGCATTTAGCAAAACTGCTAAAAGCGGGTGGCAACGTATTATTGCTCGATGAGCCAACCAACGACTTGGACGTAGAAACTTTGCGTGCTCTTGAAAATGCACTACTCGAGTTCCCTGGTTGTGCCATGGTTATCTCGCACGATCGCTGGTTCTTGGATCGCATCGCCACGCACATCATGGATTACCGCGACGAAGGTAAAATAAACTTCTTCGCAGGCAACTACACAGAGTACGCAACTTGGCTTAAAGATACTCAAGGCAAAGATGTGGTTGAACCCCATCGCTTGAAGTACAAAAAAATTAGTAAGTAATGCTTTGAACGCTGCGCCAAATGCGTTCTTAGCTAGCAAAACGATACGCCGCTGACGGGAAACCTAAGCGGCGTTTTTATTTTTATTATTTACTTGAAATAACTGAAAAACAGTGCAAAATCGGCCAAATATGATGAGGGAAATTGGCACCCTCCACAAACGGATTTTGCTGATGTCACTTAGCACGCAACTACGCTTTTCTTCGGTTAATATTAACGGCTTACTAAGCGTATTAGTGACGTTTATTTTTAGCGCCATTTTCGCCGCGCTTTTCGCTGGTCAATTCGCACCCGGCGAAGCCTTATGGTTATTTTTACCTCCTGTATTACTTGCTGCACTTCGCAATAACAAAGCCGTAGCCTATCTAGTGGCTATCTGTGCAATATGTCTTGTCAGTTACTTTTATCGACATCAAATACCCTATGAATTTGTCTCTTCTTTTTCGTTGCAATCAGTGTGGTTTTTCTTACTCAGCTTTACCTTAATAAAGTTACTAACTGACTCCACTGGCCAAAGTAAACGCAGCTCAAGCACCGATGAAAAGGATAAAGTATTAGCCAAAGACAGTAGTGGCAAAGTCGTAACAGATGTATTAGAGCGCTTTGCGGTTTTTATGGGCGTAATGACACCTGACGGGATCCTACGCGAAGCAAATAAAACGGCCTTGGTGTCTGCCTCATTAACAGAAAGTGAAGTCATTGGCTTGCCATTCGAGCAAACGTATTGGTGGTCACACGATCCTCAAGTGCAGCAAGTTATTCGCAAGGCGATAAACAAAGCGAAGCACGGCATGTCCTCCCGATTCGATACCACTGCAAAACTAGCAGACAACGTACTGATCGATTTGGATTTTATGCTACACCCCATATTTGATGAGCACGGCAGTGTTGTGCAACTGATCCCTTCGGGTATCGATATCACTAACCGAAAACGCACTGAGCGCAATTCAGCCATGCTAACCCAGGTAAGTGCAGACTTACTCAGTATTGGCAGTTTAGAACGAATTAAAACCATTATTACCCATAACTTAGCCAAACACTTGGACTTAAGTGCGTGTCTTTTTTGTGAAACCCACCCAATTTCAGGGCAACTTGCGATCTCTCACTCTTGGCACAAGGACCCGCTGAAAGCGCCCCTTAGCCCAACGACACCGCTGCCGTTTGAAGTCAACATGTGCCAAAAAGAAAACCTGACATTGGTAGTCAATAACATCGCTACCGACCCCAGGTACACTGAAAGCCAATACGAACAACGCGGGATTGGCGCATTAATATGTGTGCCTATAAGCTTAGATAAAAAGAACAATTTTGTGTTGAGTATATATCGCGACACGCCATATGAATGGCGCGTTGACGAAATTGAACTGGTGGTTGAGTTCGCTCGGCGTTTTTGGGTGCGTACCGAACACTTGAGAATTTTAGAAACCTTGCGTGCCAGTAAAACCACGTTAGATATCACCTTAGAAGCTGCCCAAGTAGGTGATTGGGAATTAGACCTCATCACAGGTAATACCCGGCGCTCTTTGCACCATGATCGGTGTTTTGGTTATAAAGAAGCCATTCCGGATGAGTCATGGGGTGTGAACGGGTTTTACCAGCACGTACACCCGCTCGACAGAGAAGAGGTCCAGAGAAAGTTTGAAAAATCTTTAAAAGACGCGAGTGATTTTCGCACTGAATTTCGAGTTATTTGGCCAGATAATACTGTGCACTGGATAGCCGCCCATGGCAGTTTTTACGGTGAGGACGAGGGCAAGCCAACACGTATGTTAGGGATTGTGGCGAATATCAGCGATCGCAAGAAAAACGAAGCGCTCCAGATGGCCCAAACCAACGCGTTAGAACTCATGGCTCAAGAAGCCCCTTTGAATGATGTGCTTGCTACCCTGATATTGTCTTTAGAAGAACACTCTGAAAATAACATGCTCGCAAGTATTATGTTGGTCGATGAACAATCAGATACCTTGCAATTTGCCGCTGGGCCAAGCTTACCAGCCACTTATATTGAGCAGATAAATGACTTAAAAATAGATGCGGAGCGCGGCGCGTGCGGAGCATCTGCAGCCACAAGAGAGCCTGTTTTTGTACCTGATATTGCTTCTGAACCTTTGTGGGAAAATTATCAAGACTTGGCGCTTCAACATGGTTTAAAAGCGTGTTGGTCATTGCCCATTTTATCAGGCAAAGAGATTCTTGGGGTGTTCGCTATGTACTACCCGACGCCACAATCGCCAGATAAAATGGATTACGACAGTCTTGATATCATCATGCGTACGGCTGAACTGGTGATTAAACGCAGACAAAACGAGCGCTCACTGCGCCTAAGCGAAGAGCGCTTTCGCGCCGTGGTCGATAACGTACCTCAACTCGCTTGGATGGCTAACGCCCAAGGGGAAATTGAATGGTTTAATCAGCGCTGGTTGTCATACACGGGTACCACACTAGAACAAAACCTCAATGGTGGATGGAAGGCTCATCACCACCCAGCTCACGAAGAGGCCGTGTTTGCTAAATTTGCAGCCAGCTTGGAACAAGGTATTGACTGGGAAGACACTTTTCCCCTGCGTGGTGCAGACGGTAAATTCCGCTGGTTCTTATCACGTATGAACGCGATTTACGACCAAAATGGTAAACTTATTCGCTTTTTTGGCACCAATACCGATATCACAGAACAACGTAAAATGGCTGAAAAACTGACCAAGCTGACGAATAAGTTATCGACTGCGGATAAGCGCAAAGATGAATTTATTGCCACCTTAGCTCATGAACTGCGTAACCCCCTCGCCCCGTTGCGAAACTCTATGGAGCTAATACGCAATTTACAGACCGACCCGGCTTCGATGCAAACCGCTCTTACCACCATGGAACGTCAAGTTACCCAAATGGTACGCTTAATTGATGACTTGCTGGATATCAGTCGAATCTCCAAAGATAAACTATCGCTAAAACGCCAACACGTCGTGCTAAAAGATATCGTCGAACATGCTGTTGAAGTCGTAACCCCTTATGCAAACCGTTTGAAACACACCGTGCAAATTAACTTGCCCGAACAGCCAATTCATCTCTTTGCCGATCCTGCGCGTTTGGCGCAAGTGTTAGGCAACCTGCTGAATAACGCCTGTAAATACACGCCCAAATCAGGCTTTATTTCACTCACCGTCACCCAAAGCGACGAGCAAGTTCATATCAGCGTAAAAGATAACGGTTTGGGAATTGAACAAGAGATGCTCAACCAAGTATTCGACTTGTTTACTCAGGTCGATCAGCACTTAGAGCAATCTGAAGGTGGGCTCGGGATCGGGTTGTCTTTGGTGCAACGCTTAGTAGAAATGCACGGCGGACACGTAGACTGTATAAGCGATGGTTTAGGCCGCGGTTCAGAATTTATCGTTTCTTTGCCGTGCAAGGCAGGCAAGCTTAGCGATAATACCGAGTCTAAAAACCGGCAAACAGCCCAGCCTGATGTGTCTAAAACGTTACCACTATCGGTACTGATTGTTGATGATAACCAAGACAGTGCCGACAGTATGCAAATGCTATTAGATATGCACCAACATACCACGCACGTTGTTTACGACGGTGAGCAAGCGGTTGTAGCAGCTGAAAAGCATAAGCCCGACGTTATATTACTCGATATAGGCTTGCCGATACTTGATGGGTATCAAGTGTGTAAAGCCATTCGACAACAGCCTTGGGGCAAGCGTATAACCATTATTGCGTTGACCGGCTGGGGGCAAGAAGAAGACAGACGTAAATCGAAAGAGGCGGGGTTTGACCACCATATGGTTAAACCGATTACCTTGAGCACCTTGTTGGCACTCTTAGCAAAGGTGACTCCCTCGCCCTAGGGGATATATGCGGACAAGAGAGCCAAACAAAAAGCGAATAATTAACTTAGCATCACCAATAAACTAGGCGGTAAGGCTTGAAAATCAAAGGCCATGCCTATGCTAAGAGCGGTAATGGTTAAAATTGAAAAGCCAAATACTTGCCTCGCCCACACCACCAGTTCCGTGTTTTTACGATAGCCGCGTAGTGCCATAAACAACCACCACAGGCTGGTAACACACGCCACAACCATAAACGTAAGACCTGTGTATCCGCTCAAGGGTAGCAGTACGCTTACTATGGCAAACACAGCGATATACAACACAATATGCAGCTTGGTTTTCGCTATGCCTTTTGCTACCGGCAATACCGGTATATTGGCTCTGGCGTAGTCGTCAAAACGAAAGATGGCGATGGCATAAGAATGCGGCATTTGCCACAGGCTAAACATCAATAGCAAGATCCCAGCACCGGCATCAAACTGACCACTTGCGGCGCAATAACCCACCACGGGTGGCACAGCGCCTGATAAGCTGCCTACCAGCGTGCCATAGACTGATTTTCGCTTCATGTACAAGCTATAAACGCCTACGTACACCAGATAACCTAACGCTGCAAAGCCAACCGCAATACCATTGGTATAATGCACTAGCAAACCGAACCCTAACACTGCCAAGGCCAAGCCAAATTGCAATGCACGGGTAATCGACACAGCCCCTGTCACGGTTTCTCGTTGACAGGTGCGCTGCATTTTGGCGTCAATATCGGTATCAATGCAGTTATTAATTACACAACCAGAGGCCACCACAAGCGATAAACCTAACACCGTCATGATCATCAATAAGCTGTCAACTTCACCTCGCGAGGCAAGCAAAAATCCACCCGCAACGGAGATTAAGTTACCCATGATGATGCCGGGTTTAGTAATGTTGATATAACGTTTTACATTCATGGTGGCCTCCTTAATTACATCATCATCGCGTTGGCGCTATAGATGATCCAAATGGACAACCCAACCACCATCACAATAATCAGCGCGGTAAAAAGAAATGCAAAAGTGTCCATTCGCCCCTTGACCGAAAAATCCAAGTGCAAGAAGTATTTCAAGTGCACCACTATTTGCACTATCGCAAAGGAAACCACACTGTAAAACAGAACAGATTTACCAAAATGCCCACTCATTACCATCCAAAACGGAATACCAGTGAGAATAACGGATAACACAAAGCCAACTAAATAGGATTTCACGCTGCCGTGGGCAGTCGTTTCAGCAGAATGACTCATCACATTGCTCCTAATAAATATACAACGCTGAAGACACAAACCCAGACAATATCCAAGAAATGCCAGAACAAGCTTAAGCAGCCAAGGCGCGTGACTGTTTGTGCCCCTAAACCGCGCTTAAGCACTTCAAATACCATGACCAGCATCCAGATTAACCCCGCGGTAACATGCAAACCGTGCATGCCCACCAAAGCAAAAAATGAGCTTAGAAATGCACTGCCATCTGGGCCATTGCCTTCAACAATCAAGTGATGAAATTCATACACTTCCATGGCGATAAACACACAACCAAGGGCCATAGTGACCAACAACCACAGCAAGGTGCCAGCTTTTTGCTGTTTATGGGCGCACAAAAGTGCGAAACCATAAGTAATACTACTGACCAACAGCGCAGCCGTTTCGACTAGCACGAAGTTAAGGTCAAATATATCTTTACCTGATACCCCACCGTCCGTGTTCATATACAACACGGCGTAGGTGGCAAAAACCGATGCGAACAAAATGCAGTCGGTCATTAAATATAACCAAAAGCCGAACAGCGTATTCCCACCTGTATCATGGTGTTCGTCATGATGACCGCCACCATGATCATCGGCATGTAAGCCGTGATCATTGGCGAACTTCAATGTTTCTGGTACGGCACTCATAGTGCTTCCTCCTTCACAGTGGCCACACTGGCTAAGTGCGCTCTCTCAATCTCAGCCACTTCTTGTGGCTCAACGTAATAATCCACGTCTTTGGCGTAACAGCGTGCAATTAACGCCACAACCATGCCCAGTGAACCCACAATCGCTAACCACCAAATATGCCAAATCAAGGCGAAACCAACGATGCCAGCGGCACCCGCGATCTGCATACCGGCAGCGGTGTTACGCGGCATGTGAATTGGCATATATTCGTCAGGAGCTTGGTACTCAATGCCTTTTTCTTTCATATCAGTGAATGCATCAATGTCATGTACTTTAGGTAGAACTGCAAAATTGTAGAACTGAGGCGGTGACGCAGTTGACCACTCTAAGGTGTGTCCATTCCACGGGTCGCCGTCTACATCAGGGTTTTGCTTACGATCACGAATACTCACGTAAAGCTGAACAAATTGCAGAACAATGCCCACAAAGATAATGACCGCACCCAGTGCTGCGATGTACAACCAAATATTCCAATCAGGGTTGTTGGTGTGGTTTAAGCGACGAGTCATGCCTAAGAAGCCAAGTACATACAAAGGCATAAAGGCCACATAGAAACCTATTTGCCAGCACCAGAAAGAGTATTTACCTAAGCGCTCGTTCAAATGAAAGCCTGTGGCTTTAGGGAACCAAAACGCAAAGCCCGCCATGTAACCAAATACCGCACCACCTATGATGGTGTTGTGAAAGTGAGCCACTAAAAATAAGCTGTTATGCAATACGTAATCAGCGCCAGGCACAGCAAGCAATACCCCTGTCATACCACCGATACTGAAAGTAACCATAAAGCCTAAGGTCCACAGAACTGGCACCGTAATGCGCAAGCGCCCGCGGTACATGGTGAACAACCAGTTAAATAACTTCACACCCGTGGGTATGGCAATGATCATGGTCATTACGCCAAAGAACGCATTTACGTCAGCGCTTGAGCCCATGGTAAAGAAGTGATGCAACCACACCACGAAGCCTAAAATCGAAATAGCACCACTTGCCCACACCATAGAGGTGTAACCAAACAGGCGTTTACCGGTAAAGGTTGAAATGACTTCAGAGAAGATCCCAAACGCGGGTAATACCAAAATATACACTTCAGGGTGACCCCACGCCCAAAACAGGTTGATGTACATCATGGCGTTACCGCCACCGTCATTGGTGAAGAAGTGGAAATCTAAGTAGCGGTCAAGTGTCAGTAAACCCAGTACGGCGGTTAAAATCGGGAACGAAGCCACAATCAAGATATTCGCCCAAGTACAAGCCCAAGTAAAAATGGGCATTTGCATCAGCTTCATGCCAGGGGCGCGCATTTTAAACACGGTGGCTAAAAAGTTAACACCGGTAAGCAATGTACCTATCCCGGATATCTGCAAAGCCCAGATATAATAATCGACCCCCACCCCAGGGCTAAAGGACATCTCCGACAATGGCGGGTAGGCTAACCAACCTGTTTTTGCGAACTCGCCTAAACCTAGCGAGATATTAATCAGTACAGCACCTGCGGCAGCTAACCAAAAACTCAAGTTGTTCATGAAAGGAAAAGCCACGTCTCGCGCGCCAATTTGCAGCGGCAATACAATGTTCATCAAACCAATCATAAAAGGCATGGCCATGAAGATGATCATGATAATGCCGTGGGCGGTAAATATTTGGTCATAGTGCTCTGGGGGCAAATATCCCGCAGCGCCGTTAGTCGCCATAGCGAGTTGTGTACGCATCATTATCGCGTCAGAAAAGCCACGAATAAGCATGACCAGTGCAAGAATAATGTACATGATACCTAAGCGTTTATGATCAACTGACGTCAACCAGTTGTGCCAAAGCACACCCCACTTTTGGTATTTAGTAATAAGGCCAACAATGGCCAAGCCAATGACGCCAATTACAGCCAGCGTTACCATGATAATAGGTTCGTGGTAAGGGACGGCGTCGAGGGTAAGGTTTCCTAAAAGCGACATAATTAATCCTCCGCCTGCATATGCATTTGAGCCGAATGCTCTTGATGCTCACCATGCATATCTTGTTGTTTCATGTTGCCCATGAACTGCATCACAACATGCTGGAACATCTGACTGTCCACTGAGCCGTAGTAGCTCACGGGGTTGTTTTCACTGTGTTTTGCCAACTGAGCGTAACTATCATCGTTGAGTGTCGCTGGGCTATGCTTGACTGCGCTCACCCACTTTTCAAAGTCCTGCTCGCTGTCTCTAGCGATTGCTTTAAATTTCATTCCGGTGAACCCAGCGCCACTGTAATTTGCTGAAATTCCGTCAAACTCTCCGGCTTCATTAGCAATCAAATTAAGACGCGTCGTCATACCCGCCATGGAGTATATTTGGCTACCAAGTTGAGGAATAAAAAAAGAGTTCATGGTGGTGTCAGATGTGATCTTAAATTCCACTGGCACATCTTTGGGGAACACCACTTCGTTTACCGTTGCAATGCCTTGCTCTGGGTAAATGAACAACCATTTCCAGTTTAAAGACACCACTTGAATAGTGATGGGTTCGTGCTCGTGATCTAGCGGCTTGTAGGGGTCGAGCTCTTGCGTCGAATACCAGGTTAAGGTCCCTAAAATCGCGATAATCACAATGGGGATCAACCACACAACCACTTCAATTTTGGTTGAATGCGCCCACTTCGGGTCATAAATTTCATGCTCGCGCCCTTCTCGGTAACGCCAAGCAAAATACAAGGTCATGCCAATTACAGGAATAACCACCAGCAGCATTAGCACCGTTGCTACAACGATCAAATACTTTTCATCGATGCCCACCTGACCTTTCGGATCAAGCACACCACCTTCACAGCCTGACAACAACAATATGCTTGTCGTCAACGCTGAATAACCTAACTTACGGATCAACAAAGGATTTCCCCTACCCACAGTTTTCAAAGCACTGCCTTAAGTGAATCAAGCAGCATTAAACACCGGCAAAGCCGGAATTATCGGGAGAATGGGCTCAAGGTAAATAAGTGTCGAAGTCGATTATCAACAGCAACATAACGGCATATGAACGAATGCCATATAGCGTACTGAGGTTGTTAGCGACTTATTGAGTGACTTATTTAACGACTTGAACCGCTATGAAAACAGAGGTGGAGCACGAGAGCCATGTGCGCTGGGCACAGGGCTGATAACAGCAGGAACAATAAATAACGGCTTAGGCTTAGCCGTCAGGTTACGTAATACGTAGTCAGGTACAAGATTCAGAAGCCACAATACGTGCTTAGCAAAATACCCGCTGAGCGCTAGCAACCAAACAAAAAACGCACTACTAAGTACTTCAAAAGAGGAAAAATCGAGCGCGAGGCCGACAAATTCAGCGCCTTCGTAAATACCACCAAGGAACACACTGAAGCTACCCAATAATGCCATGGCGCCAGAGACCAAGCACAGTTTCGCTAACAGCGATGTGCTTGATATGTTCATCAACGCTCTGCTGCGCTGAATGAAATCATGAGAATGGCGGTTTACTAGCTTCAACGTTTTGTCCGAGGTTTATCACAAATAAGCTATTAAAAATTGACCGCTATCGAAAGCAACTCACTATAGCAACTCAATTTTTGATGCGCGGATACTAGCAAAAGCGATTCCTAGGCACAAAGCGCAATTGCCGCTAAATTGTAAATATTCATTATGCAAATCATGCATTTACATAAACAAAACATTTTAATATCAATAAAACAACAAATCTCATAGGTTAACGTTTACGATAACAGCATGACAATTTTGTGAATCATGATTTACAAAATGTTATTCAACGAGGTACTATGCTGTTATTACAGTCAATAACCTGAATAGATTAATCCTAAAATGCCTTATTCAAAAAACCCGCTGTTAGCCTTATCTCGCTGTACATCGTTACTCACGCTTCTCGGTGGAATATTCAGCTCTGTTAACGCTTATGGCGTTGATGAAGAATTTATCAACTACGATCAAAACGAGATTGCCATCGTTAATGTCACCTTAATTGACGGCACAGGTGCGCCACCTAAAACAAATCAGGCGGTGCTGATAAAATCAGGGCACATTGCAGCAGTCGATTCCGCGAAAGACATTAAAATTTCACAGACCACAACTGTGATCGATGGCACAGGAAAAACCTTAATACCTGGCTTAGTGATGATGCACGAACACATGTTTTACCCCACTGGTAATGCGCACTACACTGAAATGCTATACAGCTTTCCTCGCTTATATCTTGCTGGCGGAGCCACCACAGTACGCACAGCCGGCACAACAGCGCCGTACGGAGACTTAAATTTGCGAGATGCCATCAACAGTGGCAAGACAATGGGGCCAGACATAGATGTGACGGCCCCCTACTTGAATGGCCCGGGGCTGCCTATTCTTAAAATTAAATCATTACGTGATGCCCAAGACGCCAAAAACATGATGCAGTACTGGGACCAAGAAGGCGTAACGTCGTATAAGGCCTATATGCATATCCATCAAGACGAATTAGCGCAGGTGTTATCCTCAGCGCATCAACGCAAGCGTAAAGTCACTGGGCATTTATGCTCTATCACCTACAAAGAAGCAGCTGAGCTGGGCATTGATAACTTAGAACACGGTTTTTTCGCCGCGACCGATTTTGTTAAAGATAAAAAGAAAAACCAATGCCCTGCGGCTGAACTTCATCAATCACTGGTTGATTTAGATATCAACGCGCCTGAAGTCGAGGCATTAATTTCTTTGCTCGTTAGCAAAAACGTGGCTCTCACATCGACGTTAACCGTATTTGAAACCTTTACCCACGGCCGCCCGAAAGCTTACCCACTTGCTCTTGAAGCGCTTATTCCACAAGTACGAGAACAATATGAAACTCGCTGGCAAAAAATCGCGCAGCAAGAAAATGCCACCTGGCCTATCGTATTTAAAAAGATGATGCAGCTAGAAAAAAGGTTCGTCGAAGCGGGGGGAACATTAATGGCGGGCACAGACCCCACAGGCTATGGCGGCGTTATCGGGGGTTTCTCAAATCAAAGACAAATCGAGTTACTGGTTGAAGCGGGCTTTAGTATTCAGCAAGCGATTAAAATTGCCACGTTAAATGGCGCTACGTTTTTAGAGCGAGATACTAAAATAGGCTCTATTGAAGCAGGTAAACAGGCTGATTTAGTCTTAATAGACGGTGAATTGATTAACGACACTAGTGCCATTCGCGATATGGCGGTGGTATTTAAGCACGGTGTTGGTTACAACGTAAGTAAGATTGTTCAACAAACTAAGTCTGTCGTCGGACTTCATTAACTGCGCTTGGCGATAAGTCTATACAGCACAATAAGGAACATGACATGAAAAACACACGTCGCCCCACTAGCATAGCATTTGCTATTTGTGCTGCTATTAGCAGCCTAAGTATCAGTGCAAACGCTAACGCGAGGGACACACTCACTAAACAACTCAAAGACGTTGAAAAAAGCGTGGTCGCTTGGCGCAGAGATATCCACCAGCACCCAGAGCTTGGAAATCGAGAAATACGCACCGCAGATATTGCCGCCACGCATCTTGAAAAACTGGGTATGCAAGTAGAGCGAAACATCGGCTATACAGGCGTAGTAGGTATTTTAAAAGGTGATTTGCCCGGCCCAACCGTGATGCTTCGCGCCGACATGGACGCCCTGCCCGTGACCGAAAAAGTTGATCTACCCTTTGCCTCAACTCAAACCACAAATTATCGCGGTGTAGATGTGGGTATTATGCATGCTTGTGGTCACGATACGCATGTGGCCATGTTAATGGGTGCAGCCGAAATACTCGCGGGTATGAAGGCAGAACTGCACGGCACTGTCATGTTTGTTTTTCAACCTGCTGAAGAAGGAGCCCCTAAAGGAGAAGAAGGCGGCGCTGAACTCATGTTAAAAGAAGGCATTTTCGACAAACACAAGCCTGACGTGGCGTTTGGCTTGCACATCACATCTGGCTTAAATACAGGGAAAATCGGCTATCGCAGTGGCCCATTTATGGCCAGCGCTGACAGTTTCGAGATTGCCATTCACGGCACGCAAACACATGGCTCAACGCCGTGGAACGGAGTAGATCCTATTTCCGCAGCAGCGCAAGTTGTCACTGGCGTAAACCACATTATCAGCCGCCAAATTGACATAACCAAAGAGCCAGCGATTGTGTCTTTCGGTAAAATTTCCGGTGGTGTGCGGAACAATATTATTCCAGAAGAAGTCGAGATGGTCGGTACGATCCGCAACTTCGACATGGATAATCGTCAGCAAATCTTTGATAAAATTAAACATACGGCCACACATATCGCCGCAGCTTCAGGCGCCACAGCTGAGGTTGAAATAAACGAAGGCTACCCAGTCACCATTAACCATCCAGATTTAACCGAACAAATGCTACCCAGCTTAAATAAGGTCGCTGGGGAAGATAATGTTTTAGTACTGCCTAAAATTACCGGCGCAGAAGATTTCTCTTTCTATGCCCTTGAAGTACCCAGCGTATTTGTATTCCTAGGTGGTACGCCACAAGGGCAAGATGCCAGCAAAGCCCCTAGCAATCACTCACCGTACTTTTTCGCTGATGAAAAAGCGTTACCGCTAGGAACAGCCACACTAACCCAATTAGCACTGGATTATATGGCCTCTCATTCAACTAACGCGCAATAAACAGAGCGTCACAAAAGGCAATATAAGAATTATCTCGCAACAGTTTTCGTATGACTGGGCGGATTCTTATATTGCTGTTTTTCACCAAAAGCGGCATGATTCTGTCGCTATTTTCTATGCAAACCCGTGATGTATAAGTGATTTAAGGTTAATAAAGTTAGCTATGCCAAGCCCAAGTGTAATTCCAGCAAAACAGCTACGCAGTCAAGACACCCAGCGAAAACTGATGGCTGCCATACATCACTGCCTACAAAATAAATTTTTTGAACATATCAGCATTAAAGAGTTATGTGATCATGCTGGCGTGTCGGTGGGGACATTTTATCGGCGCTTTAAAAACAAAGAGGCATTGTTACCTTTGCTGTATCAAGATTTCGGTAATGAACTGAACGAATGGATGACTCAGCTAGAAAGTATACAATTTGCCACTTTAACGGAAGCGGTCAGCGGGGTAACCCAGCAAACGCATCACTTTTTCGCCGCAAATCGCAGCTTATTTCGCACCATTCATCTTAATTCTCGTTTGCATACTGACATAGTGGCAGGTGACGCCTTAATCGACCGACGACACTTGTACCGTCGTATCAGTAATATTTTGCTTAGGTTTAAAGGCGACATCATCGCCACAGATAAAACATCAACTGCAAATATGGTGGTTTTCACCATGATCACCACGCTACTTGATAAAGTGCTGTACCCCGACATCACCCCATCCATTGCATGTGAGTTAGATTCTATTGCGTTGTGTGATGAACTTACGAAAATGTTGATGCTGTATCTTATTCACGGACAAAACGAATGAGCCTACGTCTGCGTTTTAAACAATGGCACTAGGCAAAAAGAGTCAGCTTCTCCTACAAACATAAAAACCATTTGAGTATAGGCAGTATGAAACTAACAAAAATAATGGCCTTATTGGGCCCTGGAATCGTTTGGGCCGCCACCAGTATTGGTGTATCGCATATCGTGCAGTCAACTCGCGCTGGAGCCGACTTCGGGTTTGCCTTATTGGGCTTCATTTTATTGGCTCATGTGGTGAAGTACCCCTTTTTCTTGTTCGGCCCTAAATATTCAGGCTTAACCGGCAAGAGCTTACTCGATGGCTATCGCAGCGTAGGTAAATGGGCCTTCTATTTATTTTTAGGGTTAACTTTTATCACCATGTTTTTTGTCCAATCTGGGGTGACAATCGTCACAGCAGCCCTTGCAATGAATTTATTTGGTGATGTGTTATCACTTTCTCAGTGGGCAGCCGTAATTTTAGGAATTGTATGCGCTGTGCTCATAATAGGTCACTACAAGCTGCTCAACACACTGTTGAAATGGATGATGTTAGTGTTAGTTATTTGCAGCATCATCGCTTGGTTTGCAGCTGTAGGACGTTTAGGATTTAGCCCAGCTGAGGGTGCAGCGACCATTGAAATCGGCTCTGTGGCGGGTATCGCCTTTATTGTGGCGTTAATCGGCTGGATGCCTACCGCAATCGAAGTGTCGGTTTGGCATTCACTATGGATACTCTCAAGAGGCGCAAAGCCTGGGCCAGAAAACGCTAAAAATGCCACTTTAGACTTCAATATCGGGTATGCAGCCAGTTTATTATTAGCGATTATTTTCTTATGGTTAGGGGCATTACTCATGTTTGGCCAAGGTGAAGGCTTTGCCAATTCAGCCGCTGCCTTTGCTGGGCAATTGGTTGGCATATACAGTAATGCGTTAGGTGACTGGAGCTGGTTACTTATGGCCATTGTTACTTTTGTGGCGCTTTTTTCTTCTACGTTTGCCGTCGCCGACGGATTCCCCCAAGTATGGAAACGCGCCTATCAACTCACTCAAGCTCATGATGCGCCCTTACCTCTTGATAGTGCCAATAAATCTCAACATGCGCGCAAAGCAAACCTCGTTTATATCGCTGCTATTGGCATACTCGCCCTAGGAAGTTGGTGGATAATTTCTGACTTCAGTGCCGATATCACAGCCCTTCTCGACTTTGTGACTACCGTCTCGTTTGTGAGCGCACCTATTTACGCGTGGCTGAATTACAAGGTGATGATGGGCGCTGATGTAGACGCACAATATAAGCCCCAAGGCATATTTCGTATTTACACCTTATGTTGCCTAAGCATACTCACGCTCTTTAGCGGGTATTATGTTTTTTGGAAGTTTTTAGCGTAAACCATTGGGGCTAATAGGTTTTAATGAGTATTAGCGCCCAACACTAATACGCCGCAGAAAAAGCTATAAAATTCAACGCTCGGCGCGTATTTATAAATCTATTTGAAGTATGTATTTATCCAAAGGAGATAAAATGAAAGTAACTGGCCGTTGCCACTGTGGGGAGCTCGCTTTTAACGCTATAGTCGATCCTGAAAAAACCATGATTTGTCACTGCACCGATTGCCAAGTGTTATCGGCAACGGCTTTTCGCACCGTAGTGGTCAGTGAAATAGATGGGGTTCAGTTCACTAAAGGTAAACCTAAAGAATACGTAAAGGTGGCACAAAGCGGTAATCACCGCGCCCAAGGCTTTTGTGAGCATTGCGGCACGGGAATTTATGCATCAGCAATAGGTGACGAACCTAAAGTGTATAACCTGCGTGTTGGTGCTATCGACCAGCGTAATGAATTAGTCCCTAAACGCCAGATTTGGTCACGCTCGGCGCAACATTGGCTGGCGGATATTGGCCAACTTCCGGCTGCCGAACAAAGCCCAAAGTAATCACTTTCAAGGGCAACGCAATCCCCCCTTTCGTTGCCCTATAGGCTCGCTCATTCGTTTGCGGGTTCACTTCAGCTTATCAAGCATAAACACACTAAATTCAAGGCGTTGCACTGCCTGTAATTATTACATCTTAAGGGTAAGAGTTACTTTTTTTGCGGTATTTATTTCACCCATACACCTTCATAAATCTGCTCAAACGACTGCCACAGCGCTGATCCCCACGCTTCGATGAGATGGCGTGCTCTTTGCGTAATCCAGCTACAACAGCTAATTTTAACGTTATCAAGATGATATTTATGCAAGGCTGCAGGTGCCGTTTGTCAGCTGCAAACGTGTGGTCTAAGCGGTTGTCTTGTTTTGAAAACGACGAGTAGGGAGAACATCATGCTAGCAGGCTTACGAGACATTCAACGGTTCACTATTGCCGCCACAGATGGTGACATTGGCATCATCAAAGATTTTTTATTCGATGACCGCGCATGGACGATACGGTATATGTACGTCGACACCCACAAATGGTTACCGCTGGGGGAAAAGGTGCTTATTTCACCTATCTCTTTGAGAGAGATTGATACCGAAGATGAGAAAATTCACGTTGCTTTGAGCAAACAGCAAGTCAAAGACAGCCCCTCTATCGACGAAGAAAAAACAGTGTCGCGAGAGTACGAAGAAATTCTCTTTTCCTATTTAGGATACGGATATTACTGGACAGGCCCTGGCGCGTGGGGCGAATACGCTCATCCGACAGCCTTGGTCAATCAACAAGCGCTAGAGCAAGCAAATACCAATTTGCAAGAGCACGACAAAAGCAGCGCCAATCACCTACGCTCAATTGACGAGCTACAAGGGTACGATGTTATCGCTGGAGAAGAAACCGTGGGGCATGTTCACGATTTAATTCTGGATACCGAAAATTGGGAAGTCCCGATGCTTATCATTGATACCCACAATTGGTTACCCGGTGGTAAAAAGCTGTTACTCGCCCCTAAACATATCGATGACATTAACTGGTTAGAGCAACGTGTTCATTGCACATTGCCTGCACAAGACATTGAACATTGTCCAGAGTGTGATCACGACTTATTAAACGATGAAGACTACAAACTCAAGGTCAAACAGGCGCTACAAGCAGTACCTAAGTCATAGTCATAAGTGCACTAAGCTTACCCGTGCTCGTCATTAACAGAGCACGGATTTCGTTTCTATTTTATAAACATGCGATTTCATTTTGCAGCCGGAGAATATCATGCAGCAAGCATCCCCTTATTTAAAAACTCTAACTCTTGATGGTGAACAGTTTTCTTACTATGCCTTAGATTCACTGTCTAAAACTCACGATATCGAGCGCCTACCGTTCGCCGCCAAAATACTACTTGAAAACCTACTTCGCCACAGTGCTGAAGAATTTGTGCAAGAAGACGATATCAATAAACTCGCCACTTGGGATATTAACGATAGTGCCACTACAGAAATTGCCTTTGTGCCTTCAAGGGTGGTACTTCAAGATTTCACCGGCGTGCCAGCTGTTGTCGATTTAGCTGCGATGCGTGACGCTATGGTCGATTTAGGCGGCGATCCGCAAAAGATCAATCCTTTGAAACCGGTAGAACTCGTCATCGACCACTCAGTAATGGTCGACTATTTCGCTGAAGAAGACGCCCTTGATAAAAACACCGCAATGGAAGTTCAGCGCAATAAAGAACGCTATCAATTTTTACGTTGGGGTCAGCAAGCATTTGATAACTTCAAAGTGGTACCTCCAGGTAAAGGTATAGTGCATCAAGTTAACCTAGAGTACTTAGCACGCGTGACCTTTATTGAAGAGCAAGACGATCAAACCTTACTCTACCCAGACACACTCGTGGGAACAGATTCTCACACCACTATGATCAACGGCCTAGGTATTTTAGGTTGGGGTGTTGGCGGTATTGAAGCTGAAGCCGCTATGTTAGGCCAGCCAGTAACCATGTTGATACCTGAAGTGGTAGGCATGGAAATCACCGGCAGTTTACCACCAGGCACAACAGCGACTGATTTAGTGTTAACCATCACGCAAAAATTACGTGAGTTCGGCGTTGTAGGTAAATTTGTTGAATTCTACGGTGATGGGGTTAAACACCTCACCATTGCTGATAGAGCAACCATCGCCAATATGGCACCGGAGTACGGTGCTACGTGCGGTATTTTCCCCCTGGATGAACAAACCGAAACCTATCTTCGTCTAACCGGTCGTGATAATCGCAACATCGCCCTGATCAAAGCCTATGCACAAGCCCAAGGCATGTGGGGCAGCGACGCCCAAAAAACGGCAGTTTATCACGCTAATTTACATATCGATTTAGGTGACGTTGTTACCTCTATTGCTGGGCCTAAGCGTCCGCAAGATAGGATTGCGTTGTCAGATGCCGCGGCCGAATTCGATACCTGGTTATCTGAACAAGAAAAGTTGATCATCACTACAGAAGATCCAGAAAAAGGACGTTTTGAATCAGAGGGTGGCCAACAGGTTGAGAAAAGCGAAGAATCTTCACAAGTCGATTACAACGGCCAAAAATTTAGTTTGAACGACGGTGCGGTGGTGATTGCTGCAATCACCAGTTGTACTAATACTTCAAATCCGTCTGTGTTGATTGCCGCTGGCCTATTAGCGAAAAAAGCCAGTGAAATGGGGCTATCCGTAAAGCCGTGGGTGAAAACCAGTTTTGCGCCTGGCTCTCAGGTGGTCACCGAGTATTTAAACAAAGCGAACCTTACCCATGAACTCGAAAATCTGGGATTTCATCTTGTCGGGTATGGCTGTACGACGTGCATTGGTAACTCAGGCCCCTTACCCGAGCCGATTAGCGCGGCTATCCGTAAAGAAAAGCTCAATGTTACTTCGGTGTTATCCGGCAATCGAAACTTTGAAGGGCGTATTCATTCTGACGTCAAAGCCAATTACCTTGCCTCACCGCCTTTAGTTATCGCATATGCATTAGCAGGAAACATGCATCTAGATTTGCTAAAAGAACCGTTAGGCACTGACAAAAACGGCAAACCGGTATATCTACGAGACATTTGGCCAAGCAATGAAGAAATTCAAGCGTTAGTGACTGACGTAGTCAATAGCGAAATGTTTTCTGAGCGCTACAGCCATATATTCGAGGGAGACGAAACCTGGAATAACTTAGATGTGGTTGACAGCGAACAGTACAATTGGCCCGAATCAACCTATGTGAAAAAGCCAACATTTTTTGACGGCATTACGCAGCAACCTGAGGCTATTGATGCGATAAGCAATGCTCGCTGCTTGTTAAAGTTAGGAGATACAGTCACCACGGATCATATATCACCTGCTGGTAGTATTGCTCCAGATGGCCCAGCGGCTCAATACCTTAGAGCCCATGGCGTAGAAGAGCATGACTTTAACTCATTTGGTTCTCGACGCGGTAATCATGAAATCATGATGCGCGGGACCTTCGCCAATGTCAGATTAAAAAATCAATTGGCGCCGGGCACAGAAGGTGGCTGGACACGTTTTCAGCCGTCAGCCGAGCAGATGTCTGTTTTTGATGCCGCAATGAAATATCAAGAACAAGGCACGCCAAGTATTGTCATCGCTGGTAAAGAGTACGGTACAGGTAGTTCGCGAGACTGGGCGGCAAAAGGCCCATTGTTACTCGGTGTTAAAGCCGTTATTGCCGAAAGTTATGAACGCATCCACCGTTCCAATTTAATTGGTATGGGGATTTTACCTTTGCAGTTTAAACCTGGCGATGATGCACAAACACTGAAGCTTGATGGCACCGAGCAATACTCTATCAGTGCGATTGAAAAAGGACAGAAAGAGGTGTGCGTGTCGGTGAAGGGCGAAAACGGGGAGTTTACCTTTGATGCTCAGATCCGCATCGATACACCGAATGAGTTCAGCTATTTTAACGATGGCGGTATTCTGCAATATGTACTTCGCAGCTTAAATAAGAAAGCATAAGACTGCTTATAACAGTACAATCATTATTCAAAGCCGACCTATATAGGTCGGCTTTTTTGTGGGCGAGCACTATTTTTTGGCCCGAGAGAGATAGCATGAGCGAAATACAACGAGTGGAATACCACCCAGTAAAATTTATCTTTTCATTGAGTAGCAATTACCCAAGTCACCTCCCCTCACAACCCAAAAACAATAAACCATTGATAAATATGCATTTTTAATTAACTTTAAAGTTGGCACGAGAATCGCTTAGTTATATGTAAGTAAAGTGTAAAATCACTTAACAATAAGGAACCAAGATAATGAAAACTCAAATTATAAGTTCGTTGAAAGCCTTGATGAATTCACTGGTATTAGTCGCTATCTTAATCACCGCTTTAACCTCTTGTGCCACGATTGACGGGGCAGGACAAGATATTGAAAGCGCCGGTGAAGCTGTTCAAGACGCAGCGAACGACTGATAACTGATAGTCAACGAGTGAGTTAATGAGTGAATTGCTCACTCACATGCGTAACCGGCTCTCACAGCTGGTGTATGAAAAGTCGATTATTTTGTCTGCTAAAGCAGACACCCGTTATGATATTCGAACAGAAGCGGAGCGTTCCCCCTATCTAGGGCGAGCGATACTGAATAACCCTACTCGCATCACAGTGTATTCGCTTGATTAGGCGATAGTTAATCAACATCAAAATTTGGCGCTAAATACCGACGCCCCATAAAGGTGTTAGTGATAAACGGGTGAACGCGCAGTGCTTGTTTTAATAGTCGACACAGGCGCTGTTTAAAACTTGCGTAAGTAGATTTCAATCTCATCAACAGGCAATGGTTTACTAAAGTAATAGCCTTGAATAACGTCACACCCCATAGATTTCAGCTTTGTCACTTGATATTCATGTTCAACACACTCAGCAACAGTACTAAAACCTAGGCTTTTTCCCAAGGTAATAATAGAGCGTACAATACCCTCGTCTCGCAACAAATGCACATCGCTATGGGGTATTTCGCTGTGAGTACCCTCAACTAAATCGTTAATGAAAATACCGTCGATCTTCAGCGTATTAATAGGAAGATCTCGCAGATAACTCATAGACGAGTACCCTGTACCAAAATCATCAATGGCGATTTTAACGCCCAACGCTTGAATAGCACTTAGTACTTCAACCACCAATTCGGTCGATGTTATAAAGGTGTTTTCAGTAATCTCGATTTCTAAAAACTGCCCTGCAAGTCCTGTTTGAGTTAGTGCCCCTTCTATCGACTCTAGGCAATGTGGCCCCATTAAAAAAGAGGCGGGAAGATTAACGGCGACAGGTACGATTTCAATTCCGGCGCGCTGCCAATCAGCATTTTGCTGACAAGCCTGTTTTAACACCCACACGCTGATGGATTCCATTAAACCTATGTCTTCAGCAATGGGTAAAAATACCGCAGGACTGACTAACGCTTGTCCATTATTCCATCGAATTAACGCTTCTAAGCCAACCGGCTTCTGGTTGTTAACCTCGACTTTCGGCTGATATACCAAGGTAAACTGTTGCTGCGCTGAGGCTTGACGTAGTTGTGTTTCCAGTTCTAAGCGCCACACTGAGGCGTTCAACATATCTTGGTCAAAAAATCTAAACTGCCCAGGGCCTAATTCTTTCGCTTTGTACATACTTGTATCAGCGTGTTTGAGCAAGCTAGAAGCGTCTTCACCGTCTTGAGGGAAACATGCAATACCAATGCTGGTCGAGATATGAAGCTGATGCCCTGCAGCAATCAGAGGCAAGCTCAGGGCGCTGATAATCTCCTTGGCTAACCCTTCTACTGAATTTAGATCGTTTGGGTTTTGAATAACGATTACGAACTCATCTCCCCCCCAACGTCCTACGACATCGTTCTTAGTCAGTTTGTGCTGGATTTTTTTAGCCACTTCAACCAATAGTCTATCGCCCACGAAGTGCCCTAAGCTGTCATTAATGACTTTGAAGCGGTCTAAATCTAAGAACATCAACGCCAAATTCGATTTATCATCACGCGCTTTTTCGATTGCTTGGGTGATTTTTTCAGTCAGTGAGTGCCTGTTGGGTAATTGAGTAAGCGCATCAAAATTAGCGCGCTCGTAAAGTTGCTCTGTACGCAACTCTACTAACCCCTCTAGATGCTCTCGATGTGAACGCAACTTTGATTGATGGTCTTCTATGGTATCTAACATAGAGTTAATACCATTGACTAAGCGCCCAATGTCATCTTTTCTTCGATTAAAGATCCGCTGATCGTAGCGGCCCTCATTGGCCACATAATCCACTAAATGGATTAACCGCTTAACCGGGGATTGCAACCGTTTTTGCATGCGCCAATTCAGCAGATAAGCCAACAATGAGCCTAACAGAAACACCCACAACACCATGCGCCCATAACGATATTGCTGTGCTTGCAACGAAAGCGTGTCAGCCGACAGAACAATAAACCCGAGCAGTTCGTTATCTAGGGTGATCTGTTGGGTGAGGTAAAGGTTGTCGTTCGCAAAAAAATAACCTGGTTTTATGTCCTGAGACATCGTTTCCCGTTTTGCTCCTTGGCGAGCATAAATAGCAAAAGGTGTTTTTTGTGCATCCAATAATTGCGCGTATCTTACGGCGGGTATTTTGGCCAACGACGCTAATATAGTGTGCCCTGCTTGCTCATCATGAAAAAGTAGCGCTGAACGACTCGCTGCAGATAGCAACGAGGCATTACTGTCCATGGTTTTCACCAAGTTATCTCGATAATCATCAACGAAAGCGGAGTAAATGAGCAACGCCGCGATAGCCAATATCAATAGGTTGGTTCCAATCACCGCCATCAATTGCTTTTGGAAAAAGGAAGCTCGATTGAATTTAGCCAAAATCATTAGCGAATAATCCTTGCTAACTTAAGCAATTCAGAGCTGGCAATGACGTCAATCTTGGCTAATTGCGCTATATCGAACTCGAAACGCACCTTTTGCGCTTGGGTATAAAAGCGAATTGCAGCGTGCACTTGCTTCACATCTAAAGACTCTAGTACAACAACTGCCCGCCTTAATTGACCCAAGGATTGCTCTATAGATGACTGAAAATAAGCTAGGTGGCAAAGTGGCTCTTGAAGTGTATGACCGATAACGATCTGCACTTTATTCGCCCCCTGATTATGCCGTGCAACAAGCGCTTGCATAAATTGATAAAACGGCTCATCACTGTGCACACATAACCGAAATTCGTTGTGCGCACCGCTGTTTACCGGCCAACTCATATATTTTATAAAATTAAGGACATAAGCAGCTTTAAGCTTGCGCTCTTTAGTGACTTCCTCTTCGGCGTGTCCCGATTGTGCAAACAATACACAAAACAAAAAAATACACTTGCAGAGTTTTACTACTTTCTCTTTCATCAAGTCAGACACATTCACACTACATTAAACGCGAAAGGGTTATACCAGACTGGAAATTTTCTTTCGGCTGGGGCCCATTCAAATTCTGATAAATTGGCTTTGAAAACGAAACGCTTAGCGCATATGTTTCACTGAACTTCCATCTGACACCCATTTCCGCACTGACTTTCTTGCCGCCGTATAATTTAGGATTGGTAATACTTGCCGGATAAGGAAATGCGCCAGCCAGGGTAATCTCATCATCTTGACCATGGATCGCACTTCGATACTGGTAAGCCAAACCCAAGAATGGTTTTATATTTGCTGTCGCATTAAACCGGTATGTGCCTGATAAACTATAACTATTCCCTAGCCGATAATCTCTGTCATTCTTGCCGGTACGGATCATGGCTGACATGCTAAGGCTAAAATCATGTTTGCCCATGCTCTGATAACTAAATTCAACTGGAAAATCATAGGTTCCCGAACCCAGTTGCATTGTATAGGGCAACTGCTGATTACCTACATCCCTTGGCGTATCCCCTTTTTCATCAATCGAGCCAGTGGGTAGGCTAACGCCAGCGGTAAACCACCAAATGTCTTCAGAGGTCGCGATAAGGCGATGACTAACGGACAACACTGCGTCGCCAGACCCGTCACTATCAATGGTGAAATGGTCATAGTCAGGCACAATGCTTATATGGTCCGTACTTTGGGTAATGTAAGGTATGGAAGCATGCACACGCCAATCTGCATTAATACGATATCCCATGGAAAAAACGTGCACTTGTTGATCGATAACAGTAGGCAGTATCGGGAAATTTTCGTCGCTTCTTTGCGTACCTTGACCCTGCCACAAAACCTCACTATCAGCGCGTTTGGCATCACCATCTAAATAACCACGAAACTCGGCAAATTTAAAATTATAAGCGAATGTCCACGGGCTCGCAGCTACCGCCTTTGCGGTATCATCCGCAATATCCATTTCGAATAACTCATTCAGGCTGAGTTCGGCAAATTCAGAAGGCGTACTCTGTGCCATACAGAGCGAGGAATAGCTCCCCGCAGTGATACACATAACGATTGAAAAAGAAGAAAATTTACTCATATTTTTGCTAGACCACGATTTGAAAAAGATAACAACGCTATCACAGATTAATATTTGCTATCTCACTGTAATAGCTACCATTTTTATTTGGTTATGGAAATTTGATTGTGGACAGGGTTACACGAGTTACCCTGCACAAACGAGGTCATTATTTTTACCACACCAAGACCAACTAATCAAAGTACTTCAAGGGCTTCACTTAGCCTTGATACCCCGATAATTTCGATTCCATTGACCTTTTGTTTTGGCACATTGGCCTTGGGTACAATTGCCCGTTTGAATCCGTGTTTTGCCGCTTCGCTAATACGCTCTGAGCCATTTGGTACTGGGCGAATCTCTCCCGCTAATCCCACTTCACCAAAAGCAATCAACTGCGCATCTAAGGTCTTATTCCGAAAGCTAGAAACTATCGACAACAACAAAGCCAGATCAGCACTGGTTTCTGTCACCTTTACGCCGCCTACCACGTTAGCAAATACATCCTGGTCATTCATTTGCACATCGCCATGGCGATGTAATACTGCTAACAGCATCGCCATACGGTTTTGCTCAAGGCCGACTGCGACGCGTCGCGGGTTGGCTGTTTGCGAATAATCCACCAGCGCTTGTATTTCCACTAATAGCGGGCGCGTTCCCTCCCATACTACCATTACAATACTGCCAGGCGACTGCTCTTCGCCACGACTTAAAAAGATTGCCGAAGGATTACTGACTTCTTTTAGTCCACGCTCAGTCATACCAAACACACCTAACTCATTGACTGCGCCGAAACGATTTTTCTGGCTTCGCAAAGTACGATAGCGACTGTCGCTTTCGCCTTCTAGCATCATTGAGCAATCAATACAGTGCTCTAGTACTTTAGGGCCCGCTAAACTGCCGTCTTTGGTTACATGGCCGACCAATAACATAGCAATGTGATTTTGTTTGGCGAAACGCGTTAAATAGGCCGCGCTTTCCCTGACTTGTGACACACTGCCAGGGGCAGATTGTACGTCAGCGACATGCATTACCTGAATTGAGTCAATGACCATAATCTGTGGTTTTAAGCTCAACGCCAGTTCACAAATGGTTTCCACGCTGGTTTCTGCCAACATATTGAGCTTATCATTCGGCAGGTTTAAGCGCTGAGCGCGCATAGCGACCTGTTGTAGCGACTCTTCCCCTGTGACATAGAGCGCATTGCGCTCGGTCGCTAACTGGCACATCACTTGAAGCAATAGCGTACTTTTACCTGCACCAGGAGACCCACCAATTAAGATGGCACTACCTGGCACGATACCACCGCCTAGCACTCTATCTAGCTCTTTAAAACTTGATGTAAAGCGAGGTAATTCGGCAATATCGATACTATTAAGCGTTTCGATTTTTGCCCCGGTTTGACCAGCGTAACCACGTAAATTCCGTTCAGGTTGGCTGCGTGCTGGGCTGACAACAAATTCAGTAATGGTATTCCAGGCATTGCAGTCATTACATTGACCTTGCCAGCGCGGATATTCTGCGCCACAGTCACTACAGACATAGGCAGTTTTACGTTTGGCCATGTTGCTCCAATATTTAGTTCGCGCGATTTAGTTAATACAATTTAGTTAATACAATCTAGACAATTTAGTTCGCACGATTCAGTTAACACGATACATGCAATTAAGGCTCTTCACGTACTGGTATTAAAATAAAAACCTCACGATTTTTAGCCAGCCAACGCGAAAAGTGCACGAAAAGTGCAAATAAAGGTGCCTATATTAGGGGAACCTTGCACATATTGCATTATGAAAACCTCTGCGTGTGCCGATAAGACGTTATGGCGCTCGTGTTTCACAATAAAAAATAAAGTACGTATTCACTATGAACCAAGATTTTGAACAATATCATGACATTATCGAACAGCTAAAGCCCATGATAAATGAGCCAGAGTTTGGTCAGATCCTCACGCAGGTCGCAGGTTCAGTCCCTAAGCAAAAACGCTTTTTACTTAAGATGGAACTCAAGCGTCTAGCGCGACCTTGTACCCGCTTAATTGATTTACGTGGCTATGTAGATGGCAAATGCAAACTCTATGAGTACGAGGATCAGCAGCACTTCTTAGATGACATAGCCATAGAAGTATTTGAGCGCCAAGTGCGTTCCTTTGGTGAGTATTCCGTGGGCGTATATGAAGCGGTATTGAACACTGAAAATAACTATCGCGTCATGCATAAAAAAGAGCAACAAGCGTCCTTACAACCAACGCAGCCTGAAGAAGAGACCACCCCAGCCAGCCAACAATACTTAGCGCCTATTATGCCTTTTGGTGAATATGCCCAGCGCAGCGAAGAGCGCATGAATTATTCCATGAGTGTTGAGCTATTTACTGAAACGAACAAGAGTATGCTAGCAACAACCGTAGACGTATCTCTTAGCGGCTTAAAGCTTAAAATCAGTAAAGAATATAGATTTAAATCAGGTGAGCGCTTAGCTGTTCAATTTCGTGGATTGGAACACGAGTATATGCTGGACAACCGCCAGGGTGTTCAATATGTCATAGAATCGGTTGAACGTAATGCACAAGACCAACGATTGCATTTAAAGCGGTTATTCGACACCTTAATGCCTAGCTTTGATCGTTTTCTTGAGCGCTTTATTCATGGCAACAAACGCCGTTACAAAGTGAATTTAGACAACACATTTGACGCCATACATAAGAAAACGTATGAGCAGTATTACATCCCTAATTTCACCTCGATCCCGGTTTATATCGAGTCTACAGATGATCAATTTGCCCCCCGCTATGCCTTAGCAAATGATTGTAACCGCCAAGATATTTTCTATTGGAACAATGAGATTAACGACCTGAAGTTAGGTTATCTGTTCAGCGATGCCCGCATTAAGCAATGCCTTTCCTATCCTAAGGGTTCACAAGAAACTTACCTTTATGTATTTCACCATATTAAAAATGAAAAGGTGTACTTTTACTCAGCTTCGCATGAAGAGCTGATCGCCAATGCAAGTTTGCGCGATTTATATCTGAGCTACGGTTCTCGTAAAATAAGCTGGCGTGTTTATAAACTGCAAATACAAGAGGTTGAACCGAAACAAAGCCATCGCCCTTTATCCATTGCTGATAGCATCAGTGAGTCAGTTAAGCGCCAAAATCAACCCCCAACACCGCGTCTCATGTCTCGGTTGCGCCATCTAAGTCATATCGCCTTGTTGACCAATGTGACTGACGATGCCAATACCCTTTGCTATCAAAACTTACCCTTGGAGCGCGCCAAACTGCCTAGCCTGAAAGTGTTTGGACATCCTCGTAACCGCTCACCAGAAAACATTCAAGTATTTCGATTTAAATATGCTAATCAGCGCCGTGAGTCTCGTTTCATGCTGCGCACCGCAATTCAGCTTAAAGTTGAAGATATGATCATCGAGGGGCACACAGAAGACATTTCCATTCAGGGGATTAAACTTGAGCTAAAATCATTTTTTCATAAAAGTACCGATAGTCAGGTAGAGGTCAACTTCCCGCAATTGCAAAAGGTCACTCGCAAGTATGATTTGAGCAACTTATCCTATACGGTACGCCATATATCGAATGAGCGTAATGTACTTCACCTCAGTGTGGTAAACGATGAAAATAGCACCACGACCAAAGCATTTTTTGATGAGTTAATTAAAAACAACCGCTCTAAACTCAAGGCCTACCGGGATGAAGAAGACATCCCTGGCATTGGTGAGGCGTTGCGCAACATATACGCGAATAATGTACCGAATGTGGCGTTTTTCATTCGCAAAGAAGGGGCTAAATATCTGCCTGACGCCACGGCAACATGGGCAGGACAAACGCGCCTGACTAACTTACTGAGTTTTCAAGCACCGCTGGGTGAGTTCAATTTACTGCCGTTATTCGAAGGCTTTAACGGGCCAATGGATTTTATTCAACATACCCTTAGCCACATTAAGCCCCACCAGCGCCCCGTGATGAGCGAGTTGTTTGTGGCATTTAATCCGAAAAAAGAAAGTGCATCAGAGGCAATCAAAAGCTGCTATATAGAGCAGTTTGCAAATGACGACCAACGCCGTCAGTTTATTTCCCAAGCGCTTGAGCAAGGCCAGTTTATTGCACTGAAAATATTTATCGCCCGTACCGGTCGCCCCGATATAGACCGTCTGCAATCTGAAATTAACTACGTCGGTGTATACGCCGTGCACAGGGCCAAACAACTTGAAGAAAAATTATGGAACGTCAATGGTGTAGGCGATATTTTGGATATAACAGACTTGGTCATGAGTCGTTATCAATTTGATGCTTTAACCATTCACGACAACCGAGAAAGGCAACAATACCAAGCGCATAAAAGTATCGAAATTGAACAATTATTAAATTCAGACCAACCCTAAATTGAGCGCCCAATAAGGCGCTCTGGAGATACCTTATTTACGACTGGGAGTGGCTGCTGCCAATACCCAAAGTAACGAATCTAAGCCACCGTTGCGGATAGATATATCAGCTTGGGCGCGCACTACCGGTTTGGCATGAAACGCCACCCCAAGCGCTGCGGCGTTCATCATGACTAAATCATTAGCACCATCGCCCATGGCAATGGTTTGACAGTCCGTAACATCAAATTCATTGGCCATTTCAAGCAAAGTCGCAGCTTTGACTTGAGCATCAACCACGCTCCCTGATACTTGCCCGGTCAACTTACCATCAATGATCTCAAGTTCATTGGCCACTGCACCATCAAGCTCTAGTCTATCTGCGAGATAATCTGCAAAATAGGTAAAGCCACCAGATGCAATTGCGAGCTTCCATTGATGCTGCTTCAAGAATTTTACCAAGTTGAGCACGCCAGGCATGAGTGGCAACGCTCGGCGGACTTGTTGCAATATATCTTCGTTGGCCCCTTTTAGGCAGCCAACGCGGCTGCGTAAACTCTCTTCGAAATCAAGTTTACCTTGCATAGCCTTAGCAGTAACAGTGGATACTTCGTCCCCGACGCCAGCGAGCTTGGCAATCTCATCTATGCACTCAACACTGATTACAGTACTGTCCATGTCCATCACCAATAAGCCGGGCTCATCTAGACGAGGCGCACTTGAAAACAAGCAGATTTCTACTGCATGTTCTGTAGCAATTCGCTCGAGCAGCGGCCTTAAATCTTCAGTGCTCTCGCGCTCAACACGCAATACAACGCCGGCCCCTGTTAACGGGACATCACGTAGAATTTGATAACAAAGTACATTGAGCTTATCTGAAAATGCCATAGATACAGCAAAGACCTTGGCTAGGCTGAGACCTTCAGCAAAAATAACGACACTACTGTGTTCAGCGCTTAAGTCAAAGCCCTGCAAGCTAAGCTTGCTTGGCGAGAACCCTTCGTGGGCCACCGTACTGACGATTCGATCATTGATAAAATGAAACTGATTAAACGTTTGATCGGCAATTAAACGTTCCAGAAAGAGGCTAGATGCCAGTTGTTTAGAGTGCGGACTAAATTCAAACACATATTTGACCTGAATATTAAGTAGAGGTGAATGTTACCAAAGCCAAAGGTAAATGCCACCTGCATTCATCAGCAAAGTCTAAAAGCCTATATGGGCGATTTACGTGGTGCCGTTTACGTGCGCTAATGTTTAATACTGCTGGTCTTGGCGAGTTCTAGCATAGCCCAGTGTGAAATTTACTTTGGCTATCTCGCTTTAGACGCTTACCATAGTCAATTATCCAAGCTGTTAACTAACCGAACTGTCACCATGCTCAAGCAACCCCCTATTAGCCTGCAGCCACTAGGCGTAATTCGCACTCCGTATCAGCAAAAGTTTGCAATTCCTAGGCAACCTAACTTAGTTGATGCCGCCTATGGCGAAGTCGTTTTTAGTGATACGTTCAACGATCCAAACATGCTGCGCGGAATAGAACAGTTCAGCCATTTGTGGTTGTTATTTCAGTTTCATAAAACGGCCGAACAAGGCTGGTCCCCTATGGTGCGGCCTCCGCGTCTCGGTGGAAACAAAAAACAAGGTGTCTTGGCCACACGTAGCACCTTTAGGCCAAATAGTATTGGTATGTCGGTTGTGCAATATCACAAAGTGGAGCACAAAAACGGCCAGTTAAGCCTGCACGTCAAAGGCGTAGACTTACTTGATGGCACACCAATAATCGATATAAAACCCTACGTACCTTGGGCTGATAACATTCCCCAGGCATCGGGCGGGTTTGCTGCCCAGCCACCACCAACGATGGCGGTGTACTTTGAAAGCCAATGTGCAGAGCAATTAGCCTACTGGCAAAGCAGATACCCTATGCTGAGCAAACTTATCGAACAAGTGTTGGCGCAAGACCCGCGCCCAGCATATAAAGCCAAACAAGAAAGCGATGCTCAGTACGGTATGAGCCTATATGATTTGAACATTCGCTGGCGAGTCAGCGGACAAGCCAATTATGTAACGAGTATCGTTCAGCATGCGCCTGATTAAGAAGAGCTATAAACAGATAAAGTTTAGCAAGATTTAACGTTAAGGGACTTTAGCCTAGCCAGAGTGGCTGGTAGAATAGCCGCCGATTTCTAACCTATACCTAATTGAGAAGCTCACGCCAATGCGCACAAGCCAATATTTATTATCGACCCAAAAAGAAACACCTGCTGATGCAGAAGTCATCAGCCACCAGCTTATGCTACGCGCAGGCTTGGTTCGCAAACTAGCATCAGGACTTTACACTTGGTTACCCACTGGCTTGCGTGTACTAAACAAAGTCGCGCAGATCGTGCGCGAAGAAATGGATCGAGCTGGCTCATTAGAAATACTCATGCCTGTAGTGCAACCTGCTGATTTATGGCAAGAGTCTGGTCGTTGGGACGAATACGGCCCAGAGCTTTTACGCGTAAAAGACCGTCACTTTCGAGATTTTGTTTTAGGCCCAACTCATGAAGAAGTTGTGACCGCCTTGGTCAAAAACGAAGTGAGTAGCTATAAGCAATTACCGCTAAACGTATATCAGATTCAAACCAAATTCCGCGACGAAGTACGTCCGCGTTTTGGTGTTATGCGTGGCCGTGAATTCACCATGAAAGATGCCTACTCGTTTCACTTAAGTGACGAATGTTTAAATAAAACTTATGACGAAATGTTTGCCGCATACTGCCGCGTGTTCGAGCGTATCAATTTAGAATTCCGTCCGGTTATTGCTGACAACGGCTCTATCGGCGGAAACGCTTCCCATGAATTCCACGTACTTGCTGAGTCAGGTGAAGACGATATCGCTTTTAGTAACGCTTCAGATTACGCTGCTAACATTGAAAAAGCCGAAGCAGCAGCGCCGCAATTTGACCGCCCAGCCCCAAGCGCTGAGCTAACCAAAGTTGCCACGCCAAATGCCAAAACCATTGAGCAAGTTAGTGCACTATTAAGCGTTCCTGCACAGCAATCAGTGAAAACACTTATCGTACTGGGTGATGCAGATGATAAAGGTCAACAAGGACTGGTTGCCCTAGTACTGCGCGGCGATCATCAGTTAAACGAGCTTAAAGCAGAAAAATTAGATGGCGTTTTTGCTCCGCTTACTATGGCCAGCGAAGCACAAATTGAAGAAGCTATTGGTTGTGGAATTGGCTCAATCGGCCCTGTTGGTTTAAACATTCCTGTGATTGCAGATCACAGTGCAGCGGTGCTAGCTGATTTTGTATGTGGTGCAAATGAAAATGACGTTCACTACAGCGGTGCCAACTGGGAGCGTGACGCAAAAGAATATCAACAAGCAGACATACGTAACGTGCAAGCGGGTGATCCATCTCCTGATGGCAAGGGTACGCTTGAAATAAAACGTGGTATTGAAGTCGGCCATATATTCCAGCTTGGAAGCAAGTATTCAGAAGCGTTGAACTGTGGTGTGCTAGATGAAAACGGCAAACACCAAGTGCTTAACATGGGTTGTTATGGCATTGGGGTTTCACGTATCGTGGCCGCTGCCATTGAACAAAATCACGATAAATACGGGATTATTTGGCCTGATGCAATTGCCCCATTCAAAGTCGCTATCGTGCCTATGAACATGCACAAATCTCACCGTATTCAACAGGTTGCTGAACAGATGTACGCCCAGTTGAAAGCCGCGGGAATCGAAGTGTTATTTGATGATCGTAAAGAGCGCCCAGGCGTTATGTTCAATGACATGGAGTTAGTCGGCATACCTCACACGATAGTGATTGGTGAGCGTAACCTTGATGAACAAAAAGTAGAATATAAGAACCGCCGCAACGGTGAAAAGCAACTGATTGATATTCCTCAGATTGCAGATTTCATCGCCACCTTATAAAGCGACTTTCAGTAAGTCTAGCTAAACTGACCAACACCCTCGGCCAGTTGATAATAAAAGCGCATGGATTGCGCTTTTTTCTTGCCCGCAATATACCCGTGTATAAGATTAAGGCTTATTGAACGCGCGCATTAGTGCTAATCTTGGTAGATGCGAAAAGCGTGCTATTAACTGTGCCACTCAATCACTTTGTACAGCCCTAGCGCCTAATAAATGAGTATATTAATGGAATTGACCTTTTATGGTGTACGAGGCTCTGTGCCCACGCCTGGCGCTGAGTATGTGAAGTACGGCGGCAATACTGCATGTGTCCACATTGAATTAAACGACGGTACCGACATCATTATCGACGCAGGTACAGGCATACGGGCGTTAGGTCAAAAACTCGTTAAGAAAGATGGAGATATTCACCTTCTTTTGAGTCACAACCATTGGGATCATATTCAAGGCTTTCCTTTTTTTGCACCTATTTTTCAGCCAAAACGTAACATTCACATTACCCCAGGACAAACTACCCTAGGGGAGCACGACAATATTTTAAAGCAAATGAGTGGTAGCTACTTTCCTGTACAATTTGATACCTTGCAATCCTCTATTTTGCTAGATGTAAAAGCCGAAAACATTCAGCAATGGCACATTGGCGAAGCAAAAATTACGCGTCAAAAAATCAATCACCCGGGTGGTGGCAGCGCCTATAGTATTATCGCTGATGGTAAGAAAGTCGTGTACATTACGGATAATGAACTTTACCCACCGTACAAGAAAAGCACTGACTTTTTAGACTGGGTTGAGTTTGCCCGAGACGCCGACTTGGTGGTGCATGATGCCCAGTATATGTTAGCGGACATGCCCGGCAAAGCTGGCTGGGGTCATTCGGTAGCAGAGGAAGCAGTAAAACTGACGATGGCATGTCGAGCAAAACGCTTGGCCTTATATAGCCATGATCACTCGCGAACTGACGATAACGTTGCCGCGGTAGAAGCTCACTGCCAAGAGTTAGTTGCCATAGCAGAGGCAGATCTTGAATTATTTGCTGCCGCTGAAGGGATGTGCATCACTTTATAGAAGAATGAGTAGGACCCAAATTGACCATACATAAACGTCATCATTATGCGTTGCTTTTATCAGGTGGTGGTGCGCGCGCTGCTTATCAATTAGGCGTACTTAAATCCATTAGTACTTACCTACCTCGCAACCAAGGTATTCCGTTTCCTATTGTTTGTGGTAGTTCAGCCGGTGCGATAAATGCCACTGGGCTTGCGTGCTATGCCTCATGTTATCACTTAGGCATACGCAAATTAGAGCATGTGTGGAAGAACTTCACCACGCGTCAAGTCTATGGCAGCGGTATTCGTGATGTGTATTCCCATTTAGCGCAAAGTTATTTTCGTAGCTTTCAGTCAACCCTTAATCAAAAACAAGCCAGCAGCTTATTAAATAACGCCCCCCTTCGAAAACTCATTCGTAATCGCTTAGATTTCAAACGTATCGATAACAATGTTGCCAGGGGCTACTTACGAGCGATTAGCATAAGTGCATCGAGCTATAGCACGCACGACTCAATTAGTTACTTTCAAGGTCATCACGACATTGCGCCTTGGCACAGGCAGCAGCGCCGTGGAATAAAAACCGCGTTGCACAGTGAACATTTGATGGCGTCATCTGCTATCCCTTTAGTCTTTCCACCGGTCAAATTAGACGGCGAATTTTTGGGTGATGGCTCCGTACATCAATTATCTCCTTTAAGCCCCGCCATTCATCTGGGCGCTGAAAAAATTATGGTCATTGGTGTTGAGCAACCCGAAAAAGCCCCTAGGTTCACTCAAGTTGCTCACTACCCAAGCAGTTTAGAAATTGCCGGCCATTTGTTAGACACCATTTTCGCCGACACTTTGCGCTCTGATTTAGAACGTATGCAGCGCATTAATCAAACGCTTGAACAATTAACGCCGCAACAGCGCCTACAGAGCCCTTTAAAAACCATAGAGTGTTTAGTCATCAACCCAAGTATCTCGTTTAATGACATGGCTGCACGACACTTTCATCAAATGCCGTCGGGGATTAAATCACTTTTGCGATTAATGGGCTTGCACAACAAAGCTGACTCGTCGTTACTCAGTTATTTAATTTTTGAACAAGAGTACTGTAAGGAGCTAATTGCCCTTGGGATGAAAGATGGGCTCGCCAGAGCAGAAGAGATCCGCACTTTTCTTGGTATATGAGGGCTCCCTTATTAATATAAAAACAGACCGTGAGACAGGAAACCGTGAACAGTGTTACAAAATCACTACTTCCTTGCCGCAATCATATTGAGTTTGTTGAATTAAACTGCGATCACTGTTTAACCAGCCCTGTTTGCGCATAGTACGTAAATTTTCTGCAAGTTTAGGGGCGAGTGCATGATGTTTACGATGAATGAAATGATAGCCATAGCGTACAAGCGATGCTTCTAATTTAAAAAAATAGGTGTCTTGGCTTGCTTGGCAAATAATTTGTTTACCTTCAAGCGTGGTGGCTAAAATTGACTGCACCAAACCTTTATCAAGTAATTTAACCAACGCTTTGGCAGACGACACATACTCACAACTCAGGGCAAATTGTGTGCATATATCTTTTGCTCGCTCAAACCCTACTAGCATCGCGATTTTTTGTTTTTTTGAAAGATCGCATTGGGCTAATTGAACACAGAAAAAACCTGTATTCCCTACCCCTATTGGTTCTTCAACCCGAATAAGATTTGCATAGCGTTGGCCCACAGAGGCAAAACGATAGGCCTCTGCATCGATCTCCCCTGTGTTAACCATCGCTAAACCGCGCTTTGATGGAAGGTAAACCAAGGTAGGATCGATATCGAGATTTTCATACAAACGTTTAAACAAACGCAGCGTACTTTTTTGCGGCACGGGGCCTGCTGCTTCAGTCACATTAATCGTGAACAAATCATGATTTGTATTTGAATTTGACTGCACTTGAAGAGAAAAAAGTAGCGTCATTAAAAGTACAACGTACGTCAGTAACATAGGCTTATTCTTATTTATAGTGTGTTTAATGTAGCACGCAAAAATAAAATCAGCAGTACTTTACACTTACACTTTAATCTAATGTAAGAACAGCAAAAGCCCGCAAAAACAGGTTAATCCTTTTGGGCTTCACCCCTTAATTTTAGCTGTAACCCCTTTAAAAAGTTTCTCAAGAACTGATCCTGACACTCTCGATAATGGCGATTTCCTGGCTTACGGAACAAAGCACTTAATTCGTGCTTGGAAAGACGAAAGTCACTTTTTTGCATAATATCTAGAATATCTTCTGCTTGCAGATTAAGCGCAATTTTGAGTTTCATTAAAATAATGTTGTTGGTTAACACTCGCTCTACTGGAGCAGGTGCGCCTTCTCGCTTGCCGCGTTTTAAGTTAATCAAACCATTTAAGAACAGGGCAAATTGTAAGTCGGTAATTCGAACAAACTCTGGCTCTTCTTCTTTACGCAACCAACTATGTAGTTGGGTTGTTGTCGCTGGGTATTCTGCCTGAGCAAATACGTCGAGCATTTGCTTATCATTAAAGTCAAAAATATAGCGAATACGACGCATCACATCGTTATTAATCATTTGTTATTCCTATTTGGGCACTGGCTCAAAGTCGTCTTTGAGCGTTGAATGGCGCTATCATACCCATGTTGCCAGTAAAGCACGATCAAAACCGCCTGTTGGCGTTAAAGAATAGGCAGCTTTTATGAAAATAACGTTTGTAGGATCGCCGTACGAGTACTTGCAGGATCAATGACGGCATCAATTTCAAGTACACTCGCCACTTCCGTGGCTTGACCGTTTGCGTATTGTTTTGCAACGAGCTTTTCAAATAACTGTTGACGCGCATGTGGATCCTCTTGCGCCGCAAGCTCTTTACTGAACCCCAATTTAACCGCTCCTTCTAATCCCATACCGCCAAACTCACCGGTTGGCCATGACAACATATATTGCGGTTTCATCGTGCTGCCACCTAACAAGGCCTGTGCGCCAAGGCCGTAGCATTTACGTATCGCCACTGCAATTAAAGGGACAGTTAGCTTAGCACCAGAGGTGAATAACGCTGACAAGCGTCGTACTGCCCCTCGTTGCTCGTGCTCCGGCCCCACCATAAAACCTGGCGTATCGCATAAGCTTATCAGTGGGATTGAGAACGCATTGCATAGGCGCATAAACTCAGCGGCTTTTTCACCGGCTTCTACATCTATCGCGCCGCCTAATACCTTACAATCGCTGGCTAAAACCCCCACCGGCTTACCTTGCATGCGCATAAAGCCAGTAATAATCGCGCCCCCAAACTGGCGCTGTAGTTCTGTAAAGCTGTCTTCATCGCCCAAGATCGCTATTGCTTTTCGTATGTCGTACACAAACCGGCGGTCATCTGGTAACACATCTCTTAGCGCAATCTGCTGAGCGTCTTTCTCAACCTGTTCTTGCGGCGAATATTCAATGGGGCCTTGAAAGTAACCTAAGCAGCGCTTTGCCAATTCTGAGGCATGAATTTCGTCATCGGCAACAATATCCACCACACCGTTCGATGCTTGTGTTTCAATGGGGCCAATGTCTTTTGCGCTCACTTTACCAAGACCGCCTCCTTCAATCATGGCGGGCCCTGCCATACCAATCCAAGACTTTTTTGTTGCTATTCGGATATCTGCCGCACCAAATAATGCCGCGTTACCGGCAAAACAATAACCGTTTGCTATCGCAATGCGTGGCACCACATCACTTAACGCTGCCCAACTGGAAAACGACGCACACTGCAGCCCCGAATTAACGATAGTGATATCAGTATCTCCTGGCCTGCCACCTCCGCCTTCGGTAAACATGATAACCGGTAGAGATTGCGCTTGGGCCACGGCCAGAATACGGTCCAACTTTTGGTGATGAAAGAACCCTTGCGTGCCAGCCAGTACGCTGTAATCATTGATCACTATGGCCGTTTTATAAGCTTGAGTTGATGCAGATGCGCCCTGTGGTCGGTTGATCTCACCTACACCTGTGATGATGCCATCGGCGGCGGTGGCCGTTTTAAGTTGTTGATAATCGCGGCGCTGCCTCTGAGCGGCAACGGCAAACTGCCCATATTCCATAAATTGCTGAACATCGCATATTTGCGCTAGGTTTTGCCGCGCACTTCTAAAACCTTGAGCTTGGCGTTTCGCTAGTTGAGTGCTTCGCACCTCATCAAGAGTCGACGCTTTGCGCTTTTCAAACTCACTTAACGCTTTATCAGTACTGGACATCACTTGTGCTTCTGTTGCTTCTGCTACTGCCAGCTGGCTTTCATCCACAATCTCAAGTAGTTTTTGCTCAACCTCTACTTCATCATCGACCTTGACCCAAACACGTTTAACCCTGCCAGTATGGCTGGCAACAACCGGCAAATCCGTGCCCATGATATGTAAGGTTAAAACAGTTTGCCCTTTGGTGACACTTTGCCCTTGCAAAACAGAGATATCAGAAACAACAGCGATGGAACTAGCAGTGATAATGGACGAATGAGACATAGTACTTCTTAAAGTTAATATAAACGTTAATATAAAAGTGAATAAAAATAGCCAGTTAACTTTGCGAAGTGCAAGTGAACTGAGAAATCCAGAGGTTTTCTTAGCTAAACGGATTAATCGCCTTCCAGTAAAAACCGCTCAGCTCGCTCAACACGCCTGGGTTTTCCGCTGATCACCAGTACATCACCTATACTTAGCACTGTGTCTGATGGAGGGCTTTCTAATTCAATATTGTCTCTACGCAGACCCTTAACCTTCACCCCCGAACGGGTAATATTCAGCTCTGTTAGAGACTTACCTACCGCAAATGCGTTATTTGCAATAACCACGGCATGCATAAATTCCAATTTGTCTTGTTTTTCATAGCTTAATTCTGTGGTTTCACCGGGGAAGAAACCATGCATGTTGCCATAGTGCCCTTTGCGCTCTTTACGCACCCGTTTCAAAATGCGTGACATTGGAATACCTGACAAATGCAACACCTGAGACACCAACATCAAGCTCCCCTCTAGAATTTCAGGTACCACCTGACTGGCACCTGCACTGTATAGTTCGCTCATACGGTAGTCTTTACGAGTGCGCACAACGATAGGTAAATCTGGATACAAACTTGAGATAAGCTGAATAACTGCCATCGCTTTATTGTGCTCGTCAAAGGTAATAAGCACGAGCTTCGCTCTTTCTATCCCCACCGCTCTGAGGATATCTTTTTGCCGAACATCACCAAAATATACAGGCTGACCGGCACTTTGACTTTCGTGTACCCGCACTGGATCGGCGTCAATCACTAAATACGGGATCGCCTCGCTTTTCAGTAGGCGGCTAACGGACTGACCGACCCGACCAAAGCCCATGATTATCACATGGTCATGCATCTGCTCGTGTTGACTGGCAAGGGTTTCACTGGCCTCTAACGCCGGAGCTGGCGCATTGACAATTCGCTTGGCAAAATCAGAGCTTCGGGTCACTAGCCAAGGCGTCATCGCCATACTTAAGATACCAATACTGAGAATAAGCGAGCCAACTTGCGTAGAAAGAATGTTGTGATCCACTGCCAGAGCGGCGATCACAAAACTAAACTCACCCATTTGGCACAACTTAAAACCTGCTGCCCATGCGTCCTCTTTTGGCACACCGAACAACCCGCCTGCTAAACGAATGATGATCACTTTAATTAGCAGCATTCCGCCTAAGCCCAATAATGCCCAGTGCCACTGTGCTAATAAATCAGTGAGATTCAGCCGCATACCTATGGTAATAAAAAACAGCCCCATCAAAATATCTCGAAACGGCCGAATGTCCGCTTCTAATTGGTATTTATATTGACTCTCACCCAGCATCATGCCGGCTAAAAATGCCCCTAGCGCCATAGACAAACCGAACGAATAAGTCAGACCAGCAGCCATTAACGCGACCAAAATAGTGGTTAATACGAAAAGCTCATCAGTGCGCGTTTGGGCAACTTCGGTAAATACCCTAGGGAGTATCCATTTACCGACAGACATCAGAATAAATACCACCACTACGCCTTTAACAATCGATAAGGAAATAGCCACACCGAGACTTTGACCACCGTCAATGGCTAAAAGCGGTACCACGATTAATAAGGGAACTACGGCTAAATCTTGAAAAAGCAGAATACTCACTGCCATTTGCGCGCGGGACGTATTTAAAATACCCATGTCATTGGTTTGTTTGATGACAATCGCGGTCGAGGAAAGCGCCACAATACTGCCAACGATAATCGCGGCTGGTAAACCAACTCCGAGCAGCATGCTAATGCCCATAAACGCCAATGTGGTCAGTAACATCTGGCCTAAGCCTACGCCAAATACCATTTGTCGCATGGCAATCATCTTCGGCAGAGAAAACTCTAGCCCCAGAGAAAACAGAAGAAAAACCACCCCCAACTCAGCAAATGTCTGCATGTCTTCGGGGTGTTCAAATAACGCAAGTAAATCGGGACCGGCAAGAATACCGCAATACAAGTAGGCCAAAATAGGCGGCAAGTTTATGCGCTTAAACAACCACACACTTGCCACGGCGACGGCCATTAATATCACTATATTTGAAAAAATCCCATGCATTACAAGGGTTACCACCTCTTATCCGATAAAATCCATTTTTTGGGCACGAATACTGCTTAGACTAAGCATTACCGTAAATCAGAGTGCTATTTATAGCGAGTTCGCCAATTTTTTGGCAGGAGTCAGTGGTGGAACAACTTAATCAGCTTTATGAACAACACGTGGGTGAAAATGTATTTAATCCAGGTCATTACGCCCCTGTTTTAAATCAACATGAACTCAGTGCTTTCTTTCAAAAATGGTTAACCACTATTGACCTGACCGTACTTAGCGAGCTATTTTTTCAGCAACTTCAAAATACGTTACCCCTGTGTGGCTTAAAAATCCAGTGTAATCACAACGACATTCACTATGGAGAGCTAGCGAAAAGTCGACATCATAAACACTTAGCTGTGCGCCAAGATGAAAAGCAAATAGCTATGATCCACTATGCATTTTCTCGTACGTTGGCCGTGCGCGAATGGCAAATCGTACAGCAGTTACACATGTTATTTAAAAACCCGTTAAAAAATGGCCTAGAATATGAACGCATAAAACTTGCAGCGACTAGAGATAACTTAACAGCACTAAGAAACCGCAGCAGCTTTAATGACACCATGCATCGCCTATTTAGTCATGCAAAACGCCAACCCAGTCAATTTGCGCTTTTAGTTATCGACCTTGATAAGTTTAAACAAGTGAACGATCAATACGGCCATTCACATGGGGATAAAATACTTATCGCCTGCGCTGACACTATTTCAGCCAGTTTGCGTGACACAGATTTTGCCTTTCGCTACGGCGGTGACGAATTCTGTTGCCTACTCACAGACACCTGTATTAATTCCTGTGCACAAATTTCACAACGTATCCAACTGGCGTTTAAACAAAATAACTTTCTCGCTCAGCACGATATTGGCTGCAGCATCGGCAGTGCTATTTATCAACAAGGCGACACAGAACATAGCCTGTTTACGCGCGCAGACGCCGCCATGTATCGCAATAAAAAGTAAGCCCTTTGCTCATACTTCATTAAAATACCTAGTCCCTTTCACGGCAAGTTCACTTGCTGAATAGATATCTATACTTAAAAAGTGATTGAGCTTATCCATGGTTCAATATAACGTTGTGTCATAACAACAAGATACCTATGAACACGGTTAGATGGATTTAGTGTGATTAAGATACCTCCTCAGGCTCCCATCAGTGAGCTACATGTGTTAGTCATTGATGGCCAATCTTTAGTACAAGACACCATAAAGTCAGCATTTCATGAAGTAGGCATTGAACATGTTCGCTGTGCGCAAAATGCTTTTTACGCTATCCGTCTGTGTGAACATATCCGTTTCGACGTTATCTTAGTAGCATTTGACGTGCGCAGTGATAAAGACGGCTTTAACCTTTTGGAAGAAATGCGCTTTAAAGGGTTTATTGCTAAAACCACCAGCGTCATTTTTCTCAGCGCTGATACTTCCCCAGAACTGGTCAATTGCGTAATGGAGCTTCAACCCGACGATTTTTGGGTTAAGCCATTGGATAAATATCGCGTTACCCAGCGTATTAATCATATTTTAAAGATTAAAAGCCAATTGTATCGTTTGAACTATTGCTTCGATCATCAAGAATACCCAAGCGCTATTTACCTAGCACAACGTCAACTTGAAGACGAATCACTTGCTCAATATCGACCGCAAATCAATCGCTTAATCGGTCGCTGTTTATTTAACTTGCAGGAATATGCTGACGCAGAAACGTTTTACCGAACTTTGCTCAAAGAATGTGACTACGGCTGGGTGGCAGTGGGGTTAGTCAGAACCTTATTACAGCAAGATAAGATAGTAGAAGCACAAGCGCTAGCTGATGATTTATTAGAGCGCGACGATACCCGCTTTGCTACATACGATGCCCTCACCAAATATTACATTAGCCAAGAAGACTATGAGAAAGGGTATGAGCTGATAAAAGAAGCCAGCAAGCTAGCCCCACGTAATATTCAGCGACACCGAAAAGCATGGGATCTTGCTCGCCTTAATCACGATCCGATGGGCCAATATCTGGCCACGCAGAATATGGCTAAATATGCTAAAAACTCAATTCATGATAGTCCGGAGCTTATTCTCAATGTGATACGCGCAGGCATAGACTTAGCCAGCACGGTCTCAACCACGCAAGCGAAGAACTTGCTAGCAGAGACTGAGCGCAAACTACTCAATGTCCAACAAGAGTTTGCTCATATCAATGGCTTTAAAAATCAATTGATTGTGATCCAAGCGCGGCTATTAAGCTTGAAAGACAAAAAACAGCAAGCAGAACAATTGATGCAAGAGCAAGCTCAGGTTAACAGCTGGCATTCGGTTGAAGACAACTTAGATAAGGTCAAAGCGTTTCATGAGATTGGTCAACGAGAGCAATCATTAGCGATTCTTGAGCGTATGAAAGAACAAATCAACGGCAATGATTTTACCAACCAAGTCATGGCTGAATATTTAGAGCAAGAACAATTTGAACGTACCGAGATCCACCACAATCCCAAGGAATTGGCCGAAATGGCCTCAGTACACTACAAAAACAAACGTTTTTCTCCAGCCTATAAGCTGCTCACTCAAGCACTACAGTTATCCCCTAAAAACACCAATATTGGCCTAAGTTTGTTAAAGGTACTGACACGATTAGCCCAAGATGATGGCTTAAATGAAGAGCAAGAAAGCGGTTTAAAGCACTGCAAGACTCTATTAAAAACCGCTGACCTAAGTACGCAGCAAAAGCTGAAGCAAGCGCAATACCTTGATTCAATAAAGCAACATCAAGCGACGCGTTATTAAGCACAGTGCAAAAACTCATCACGACCTAAATACGAAACCTTTCGTTTTTCAGGTTGAAGGAGATTACTATTGTGTTAACTAACGCTGATTCACCTGCGTAATTCGGATGATCTCTTTGCTATGACGATAATTTCTCAAACTGCGTCCTTAGAAATGCTGATAGCGGTCGTCGATAACGGGGGCTTTAGTGCAGCAGCTAAACAACTCGACACCCAAGTTGCTCGTGTGTCGCGCGCTATTGCTAAGCTAGAGCAAGATCTTGATTGCACCTTATTAAATCGCACCACAAGGCGCGTGGAGCTAACCCAAGAAGGGCTGTTTTTTGTTAATGAGGTACGAGTTAGTTTACAACAACTCAATTACGCAGAATCTAGATTACGCGAACTCAAGCAAACGCCTACGGGCACCTTAAGAGTCGATGCAGCCTCTCCTTTTATGCTTCACCAATTAACCCCATTAATAGCAGGTTTTCGAGAAGCTTATCCTCTGATCGAATTGGAGTTAATTTCCAATGAAAGCATCATCGATTTAATTGAAAAACGTACGGATGTGGCTATTCGTATAGGCCAACTAGAAGACTCGAACTTACACGCCAGGTTATTGGGAAACAGTCAGTTGCATTTAGTCGCCAGCCCAGCCTACTTACAGAGTTTATCCGCCCCGATGACCTTAGAAACCCTATCGGAATGTAGCATCATTGGCTTCGCCCATTCAGCTAATCTGAATAATTGGCCTTTAAAGCACAGGTTACCCAAACCGCTCAAACCTAATATTTTAGGCAGCAGTGGTGAAACTATTCGTCAACTTTGCTTACAAGGCAACGGTGTTGCCTTGTTGTCTGACTTTATGATCGCTAAGGACGTGCGTGAGGGCAAGTTGCTCAAAGTACTCCAAGGAAGTGTGATAAGCCCGCACCCAAGAGAGCAAATAAACGCGGTATATTATAAAAACACCGCTCTATCTTCTCGTATCAGTGCGTTTTTGGATTATATACAGGACAAACTCACCCTCTAATACACCGCCTAGTGCTTGTCAAAAAAGTCTTTGTTGCGTATGTACTTGTGCATGTAATGATAAGAAATAGGTGATATAAGCCAGCTAGTGAGAGTTTTGTATAAGCGCACAGATGGTCGTATGTTTTCGTAAATTCTTTCATTATGCAGCCAAAGATTGCGCCCCACATGTTTGAATATACCCGGCAAAGGCGGCAAAAAGGTAATAATGTCTAAATCGCAACAGATACGATAAGTTCGACGGTGAAGCGTATAATGTTTGTTAAAGCTTCTAAACCCTGTGGATGGCTGGCCAAAGGTCACAACCCTGCGCACTGGCGTATCAAAGCGTCTTTCTAGCCAATCCGCCGTCAAAATTGCCATAGCACCGCCTGATGAGTGCCCTGTTAAACTAATTCTCTTTCCATTCGCTATCAATGGCGCTAATACTTTTTCAATCTGCTGATAGATACTCAGCGCTTCATCTTCGGGCTCGGCCCCTGCAACCTTTTGATTGAGCAACCTATCGTAACCATAATGAATGTAATAGACGATATTGCCGAAACGCTTTCGTTTGGGAAAACAACACAAGTTCGTTAACCAATCACTCAATACTTGCGAGCCACGAAATACCACTATCACTTCTTTCTTTTTTTCTTGCCATAAAATGCGCGCTAATACATGGCCTTGGCGATTTTTGATCGCCACGTGTCCGTGCTCTGAGAAACCCAGCTCTACATGATCAAAGGTTTTTGGGTAGGCCAATTTGCATAACACTGCATAGCGTTCATATTGGTAGCGTTTGAGTTTTTTCAAGTAGCGAAAAGAGGTAGTCAGACAATGCTTGCAGGCTACTGATGTTTTATGACACTCCCGTGACTAACATGGCAGAATTGTGTTAAATCTTATTACGAAACCTTATTCACCTGAATAACATAAGCCGTACGCGAAGTCCCCACGCGCGCGTAAATCAGCACTGTGTTGGCTAGGCAAAAACGCGCCTTTTCGTAACAAACCCACAATCCGTTCATTCTGAGAGATAACCGCAATCTGACTGCGCTCCCAAGGCGCTATATGCCACTGCTTAAACCATTGTTTGAGGGGCTTAGAGTGCGGTGAATTTTGTGGGGTAAAGCGCCGCGAAAAGCCGCCGAAAGAGAGCGTAACTTGGCTAAGCTCTGGGTTATTATCTGGGCTATCAATAGCCAAGAATGACTTATTTCCACTCCAATCTTGTGCCCTAACAAGCTCAACACATCCTAACAACAGCGGGAGTTCGTATTTTTTCGATAAGCTTAGTATTGTGCTATACGACTTAACGTCTTTGGGTACAGTAATCACATACAAGGCGTCTTCAAAGCGCCTGAACTGACAGCTTTGCCACTGAATAATTGGGTTTGCATCTTGGGCTGAAAGCAATAACTCATTGCTCAACTGGGTCAATATTGCTTGGCTTGGGCTTAGAATATTCTGCTCATCTAGCCACAAACGCACTACTTGTATCCGCCAAGCCTCTGTCAGCGCCAAAAGCCCCTTAACACATAAAGTATTATTGGGTTTTCGCAACGGCTGTAACTTTTCTAGGGACACCTCATCTAACAAGGCTTGCTGCTCGGCACAAAGCTTGGCACTGCGTGATACCGACTGTGCAATATGCGGCCAACGCTCATTGAGCAAAGGCGCAACATCACGGCGAATAAAGTTGCGCTCAAAATCAGTATTTTGATTAGACTCATCTTCTTGCCACACAAGCGACTGCTCTTTAGCGTAGTGCTGAATTTGCTGCTGGCTAATATCCAACAAGGGTCTAAAAAAGTGCACATTTTGCTGCGAGGCACCCGGTTTAGCGCTGGTAAAATAAGTGCCCATTCCGCTCAACCCTTTTGGGCCCGCGCCTCTTTTTAGTTGTAGCAACACGGTTTCTAATTGATCGTCTTGATGCTGAGCGAGCATAACAACGCTGTCTGTGGGCGCCATTTCAACTAGTTTGGCATAACGCGCTTCTCGCGCTTGGGCTTCAACCCCTTTGCCATTTGAAAAATCTAGTGTCACCTTGGCGCTAGCGAATTCTATATTGAGAGCATCGCATACATCTGCGCAATGCTGTTGCCACAAATCAGCATTCTCACTCAAACCATGATGAATGTAGATAGCGCTGAGTGTGAAGGGTATTTTTTTTGCCTGCTGTAATCTCCACAGTGCATGCAGTAGCACGTGTGAATCAATGCCAGCACTGTAAGCGACAACAAAATGTCGTGAGGGTAAAAGAGATGGGGTAAGCCCAGATATTTGCCGTTCTAGATGTTCAAGTAAAGACATAGCTGCCAGCGGAGTTGTGATAACGTTAGCGCATTAACATACAAGTCAACGCGCTAAACGTGCGCTGCCTAGATTACAGGCAGCGAATTAATTTTAACAGTAACCAAACGACATGAGTCGCTCATAACGTTGATCGAGTAATTCATCCACCGACAAGCTTCTTAGCTGTGCAAGTTGCTGTTTAATTGTGGCCTTTAAGTTCGCTGCAGCGATGTCGTGATCGCGATGAGCGCCACCTAGGGGCTCTTCAACGATCGTATTAATCAAGCCTAATTCTTTAATTTGCCCTGCAGCTACACCCATAGCTTCAGCAGCTTGAGGCGCTTTTTCAGCGCTTTTCCAAAGAATAGATGCACAGCCCTCAGGTGAGATAACAGAATAGGTACTGTATTGCATCATATTAACGCGATCGCCCACGCCTACTGCTAACGCTCCACCAGACCCACCTTCGCCGATAACCGTGCAAATAATAGGTACTTTAAGTCCAGCCATGACTTTTAGATTGCGCGCAATAGCTTCACTTTGACCACGTTCTTCCGCGCCTACGCCAGGGTAGGCTCCTGGTGTATCGATAAAGGTAATGATCGGCAAGTTAAAACGCTCGGCCATTTCCATCAAACGTAAGGCTTTGCGGTACCCTTCAGGTTTTGGCATACCAAAGTTACGTTTTACTTTCTCTTTGGTATCACGACCTTTTTGGTGACCAATCACCATAATAGGTTGCTCGTCTAGCATCGCCAAACCACCGATAATCGCTTTGTCATCGGCAAACGCACGATCACCCGCTAACTCATCAAATTCGCTGAAAATACGCGGGATATAATCCAAGGTATAAGGACGCATAGGATGACGAGCAAGTTGAGAAACTTGCCATGCGCCTAAATCGGCGAATATTTTCTTGCTCATTTCCGCGCTTTTTTCGCGCAGCTTTGTGATTTCTTCCTCGATACTAATATCGAATTCACCGCCTTGATTAACCAAACGCAATCCCTCAATCTTCGCTTCAAGATCGGCAATTGGTTTTTCGAAATCCAAAAAGTTCAAGCTCATTCCACACCTAATTTGTTTATTCGTGAACAGATGTAATATCTGTCAAAATCAATGAAACACCAGCTCAACATGCTCTTTACCGAACTGCTGCTGTAATTCAAAAAGTAACTGGTCCTCAGGGGTTACATACCACTGGGCACCTAAAGCCAATGTCACCTCTGCATCCGGATGTACAACATGGGCTTGTACCGGACAGCTGCCACCTTGATAAGGCGTTAATATTGCTTGCAGTTTAGCGAGTGTTGATGCATTACACCAGCTCGAATCAAACTGCATGCTTAACCATTTTGCGTTCTTTTCCCTCGCCTGGACTATGTCCATGGCATCGCGGGCGCCTATTGTATTGCCCCCAGAAAATTCATCAAAGCTGACCTGTCCACTTACCACCAATATTCGGTCAGATTGCAGTATTTCCTCGTATTGTTCAAACAAATCGGGGAAAAAACGTACATCTATCCTAGCACTTTTATCATCCAATGTGACAATACCCCAGCGCCGTCCTCTTTTATTAGTCATAACGCGTACGCCCAGTACTAATCCTACGGCGTAGGACACGACATCTTTATTAGTCGGTTTCAGATCAACCAAGCGGCCGGTGCAGTAGTGTCTAATCTCTTGCAAATACTGATTAATTGGATGACCGGTTAAATATAAACCTAAAGTATCTTTTTCACCGTCCAGCCATACTTTTTCTGGCCAAGGCGGCACTTTAACGAAGGCTTGCTCTACTTGCTCTGGCTCAGTGGTTAATAATCCAAACATATCACTTTGCCCATGAGACTCAGCTTTAGCGTGCTGATCCGCAGCGGCAATTGCTTCAGGTAATGTCGCCATAATTGATGCGCGGTGAGGGCCAAGGTTATCTAATGCCCCAGCGTAGACGAGCTTTTCAAGCACTCGCTTGTTTATACGCTTAGTATCTACTTTGGCGCAGAAATCGAACAAGTCTGTGAATTTTTCGTGATTCTCCCGCGCTTCAATGATGGCCGCAATAGGTCCTTCACCGACGCCTTTTATCGCGCCTATGCCGTAAACAATTCGCCCTTCGCTATCAACAGTGAACTTATAACTACCAGCGTTCACATCTGGCGGTAGCAAGGTGATGCCCATTCGCTGACATTCATCCACTAAGGTGACGATTTTGTCCGTGTTATCCATATCAGCTGACATTACCGCCGCCATGAACTCAGCAGGGTAATGTGTTTTCAACCAAAGTGTTTGGTAAGAAACTAACGCATATGCGGCAGAGTGAGATTTGTTGAAACCATAGCCCGCAAACTTCTCAACCAGATCAAAGATCTTTATCGCCAATTCTGGATCAATGTTATTATTTTTCGCGCCTGTCTCAAATGACTCACGCTGCTTGGCCATCTCTTCGGGTTTCTTCTTACCCATAGCTCGGCGCAGCAAATCCGCGCCGCCTAGGCTGTAACCAGACATTTCCTGCGCAATTTGCATAACTTGCTCTTGATACAGGATGATGCCGTAAGTAGGCTCAAGAATTTCTTTCAAGCATTCATGTTGGTAAGTCGCATCCGGATAGGAAATGGCTTCTCGGCCATGTTTACGGTCAATAAAGTTATCAACCATGCCTGATTGCAAAGGGCCTGGTCTAAACAGCGCCACCAATGCGATGATATCTTCGAAACTATCTGGGCGGAGTCGCTTGATCAAATCCTTCATACCACGGGACTCTAACTGGAATACCGCGGTGGTTTCTGAGCGTTGCAGTAACTTAAACGACTTTTTGTCATCCATTGGTATCGCCAGAATATCAATATCAACTCCCTTGCCACTGGAAATCATATCGATGGCCCATTGAATAATCGTCAACGTACGCAAACCCAAGAAATCGAACTTAACTAAACCAGCGGTTTCAACGTCATTTTTATCAAATTGGGTAACCGGGTTTTTGCCCTCATCATCACAATAAAGCGGAGCGAAATCGGTAATTTTATCCGGGGCGATAACCACACCACCGGCGTGTTTACCTGCATTTCGTGTTACCCCTTCAAGAATACGCGCCATGTCGATCAGATCTTTTACTTCCTCGTCATAAGCGTAAAGCTCAGGGAGACGCGGCTCTTCTTCAAACGCTTTGGTTAGTGTCATGCCCGGTGTAGGGGGGATAAGCTTAGAGATGCGATCAACAAAGCCATAAGGATGACCTAACACACGCCCTACATCACGCACTACGGCTTTTGCTGCCATGGTACCAAAGGTAATAATTTGCGATACCGCGTCACGGCCGTACATTTCGGCAACGTGATCGATAACCTCGTCTCGTCTGTCCATACAGAAATCAACATCGAAATCCGGCATTGATACCCGTTCTGGGTTCAAGAAACGCTCGAATAGCAAATCGAATTCAAGAGGATCCAAGTCTGTGATCCCCAAGGCGTATGCAACCAATGACCCTGCGCCTGACCCACGGCCAGGACCAACAGGAATACCGTTGTCTTTACTCCATTGGATAAACTCCATTACGATCAAGAAGTAACCTGGGAACCCCATCTGGTTGATAACCACCAACTCTACTTTTAAACGCTCGTCGTATTCAGGGCGTTTGGCGAGTCGCTCTTCTTCATCTGGAAATAAAAAGGCTAATCGCTTTTCCAATCCCTCTTCAGAGACCTTAACCAAGAAATCAGCAATCGACATATCCCCGGTAGGGAAATCCGGCAAAAAGTAAGTGCCCAATAACACTGACACATTGCATCGTTTAGCAATCTCGACGGTGTTTTCGATCGCCTGAGGAATGTCGGCAAATAGCTCACACATTTCCTCACTGCTGCGCATGTATTGTTGTTCACTGTATAATTTGGGCCGCCTAGGATCGTTCAGCGTGTAACCATCGTGAATAGCCACACGAATTTCATGGGCCTCAAAGTTATCAGGGGAGATAAAACACACTTCGTTGGTGGCGACCACAGGTAAATTATGCTGCCCTGCCCACTCAACGGCTCGGTGAATGTAATCCTCTTCACCGACGCGCGCTGTGCGTGTTAACTCTAAATAGAAACGATCAGGAAAATGCTCTTGGTAAAATGCAGTGGCTTTTTCGGCTAGCCCCACATTACCTTTGGTGAGGTATACGCCTAAGTCGCCCATGCGACCACCCGACAGAATAATCACGCCTTCACTGTGTTCGGCTAACCATTCTTGGTCTATCACCGCCTTGTCTTGCACACTTCCGCGTAAATAGGCTTTGGAAATGAGCAAGGTGATATTTTTATAGCCTTTGTTATTGGCCGCCAAAAGCGTTAGCCGAAAAACATGATCTTCAAGTGCTGATGATTGCACCCAAAAATCGGTTCCTATTATCGGTTTGATGCCATTTGCATGCGCTTGCTCGTAAAACTTCACCAAGCCACACATGTTCATTTGGTCTGTCAAGGCAACAGCGGGCATATTTAATGATTTCACTTGGGAAATCAGTGGCTTGACTTTATTCAAACCATCCAGCATGGAGTAATCACTGTGCACTCTTAAGTGTACAAATTTACAATCAGACATTTAGTTTCCTGCCAACTGTCCACCGCGTTGCACTAATGATAATTGCACGGGTTTAAAGCTCATTCGATACTCAGGTAAAGGGCCAAATTCAGCCAGTTTTTCAAGGTGTGCTTTGGTTGGGTAGCCTTTATGTTGGCCAAATCCATATTCAGGGTATTTCTCATGCAAAGCAGTCATCTCTGCGTCTCTGGTGACTTTGGCGATAATCGAGGCGGCTGATATTTCAGCATATAAGCTGTCCCCTTTAACCACAGCTTCACATGCGTAGTTCCACTTTGGGCAACGATTACCGTCTACCCGCACAAAGGAGGGTTGAATCGCTAGCCCCTGCACTGCCCGCGTCATAGCAAGCATGGTGGCATGTAAGATATTCAACTCATCAATTTCTTCTGGGGATGCTCTACCTACGCTCACAGAAAGCGCATTTTGCATAATGAGATCAAACAAGGCTAAGCGTTTCTTCTCGGATATTTTTTTCGAATCGGCTAGCCCAGCGATCGGCTTAGAAGGGTCGAGAATAACCGCTGCCGTCACCACATCCCCCACTAGAGGACCGCGGCCTACTTCGTCGACACCTGCTATTAACTGAGTCATTTAGTTACTCTCTTGATTAGGTTCAATCAGTGCCAAGACAGCTCTGGCCGCTTGGGCATCGGCGTCTTGCTTGAGCACTTCGTGAAGCTGAGTAAAACGCGCGACGAGTGCGGTTTTATCTTCGTCACTCTGGGTAAAATAATGTAATAATTTTTTGGCAATATTTTGCGGGTTAACGTCTTCTTGCAGTAGTTCTGGTACTAGCTCTTCGTCCGCAAGAATATTTGGCAATGCGAAATATTTAGCGATATATAGGCGCTTCATCATCTGATGCGTCAACCAGCTCATGCGGTAAGCAACCACCATAGGCCGCTTACATAACATCGCTTCTAATGTGGCGGTGCCTGACGCTAATAACACTGCATCAGAGGCTGTCATCACCTCACGGGCATGGCCAATCACCACTCGATAATTAACATCCACCGTGTGCTCTCGCATATAGTCTTCGACTTGGCGTTTTCGTTCTTTATTCACCACAGGAATGAGCACAGATAAATCACTCACTTCTTTGGCTAGCAATTCTGCGCTTTGCATGAATATATCAAGCAACAAGCTCACTTCACTATGACGACTACCGGGCAGCAATGCGAGCACGCGCTCTTCTGTGCGAACTTTCAGTGCCCTACGAGCAGCTTCTTTGTCAGGCGCTATCGCAATGCTGTCAGCCATGGTATGACCTACAAACTGACATGGAATGTTGTGTTTATCGTAAACCTGCTTCTCAAAAGGAAACAAGCTTAGTACCAGATCCGTTGCTTTAGCAATCTTGAAGACCCGCTTTTCGCGCCATGCCCAAACCGTAGGGCTGACGTAGTGTACGGTTTTAATACCCGCGTTTTTAAGAGGAAGTTCTAGGCGTAAATTGAAATCAGGGGCATCAACACCGATAAAAATATCTGGCGGGTTAGCGATAAAATGCTGGTATAAACTTTTACGTACAAACAATAATCTGCGTATACGCGACAACACTTCAACAAGGCCCATTACGGACAACTCTTCCATGTCGAAAATTGTTGTGCAGCCTTGCGCTTGCATGCGGGGACCGGCTATCCCCTCAAACGTTGCATTGGGGTATTGCTGTTTGATCTTACTGATTAAACCAGCGGCTAGTATATCGCCGGATGTTTCACCGGCGACAATTCCTACTCTGATGTTTTTTTCGCTCATGGCTTAGCGCACGATACCTCGTGAAGAGGTCGCCACAAAATCCGCCATCATTTTAACTTCAGGCGTGGTTACTGCCATTTCATTTAGTAACTCTACGGCTTCGTCTGCGCGATGGCCGTTACGGTATAATACTTTATATGCACGGCGTAATTGCATAATTACGTCTTTATCAAAACCACGGCGTTTCAGGCCTTCGCTATTGATTCCATGAGGTGTGCTTTTATCACCACCAATCATGACGTATGGCGGTACGTCACGCAGTACAATGGCACCACCTGCGACAAAACTGTGCGAACCGATATGACAAAACTGATGGAACGCAGTCATTCCGCCCAAAATCACATGGTCGCCAACGTGTACGTGGCCCGCTAATGTGGCGTTATTTGCCAAAATACTGTTGTCACCCACTACGCAATCATGGGCAACATGGGCATAGGCCATAAACAAATTATTTGAGCCGATTTGGGTTAAACCTTTGTCTTGGGTTGTACCACGATGAACAGTCACAGATTCGCGAAAGACGTTGTTGTCGCCTACGACAAGGCGGGTCAGCTCGCCCGCATATTTCTTGTCTTGGCAATCTTCACCAATGGAGCCAAATTGGAAAAAACGATTGTTTTTCCCAATGACAGTATGGCCTTTAACCACCACATGAGATTCAAGCACAGTTCCTGCGCCAATCTCAACATTAGCGTCGATAAGGCAGTAAGGACCAATTTTTACACCCTCGGCGATAATCGCCGATGGATGAATAATAGCTGTAGAATGTATCACGTTATAATTTCCGCATTGCACACATGAATTCGGCTTCACAAACGTCTTTACCGTCTACGCTGCCAACCCCATGAAATTTCCAGATACCACGGCGCTCTTTGATTAGTCGCACATTCATATCTAAACGGTCACCAGGAACAACAGGTTGCTTAAAGCGCGCTTTGTCGATGCCAGCATACAAGTATAAGTCGTCGCTGTTTCCTGCTGTTTTAAACCCTAAAACGCCAGCTGCCTGTGCTAACGCTTCTAAAATTAATACCCCTGGAAAAATAGGTTTACCCGGAAAATGTCCCGTAAAACACGGCTCATTGAAGGTGATATTTTTATAGGCTGTGATCGATTCACCTAAAGTGTAGTCAGTAACGCGATCAAGTAATAAAAATGGGTAACGGTGGGGTAAAAGCTCAAGAATCTCTTCAATTCCAAGCTGATTGATATTATTAACCAACAGGTTATCTCCTCAATAAAGTCACCTAATTGGCGAGGCGACTTATTTTAAATGCGATTTTTCGAGTGTTTTGACACGCTGATTGAGGGTGCTAAGGTTACGCAACGCCACTGCATTTTTTCGCCACTCTCGGTTTTCAATAGCGGGCATTCCGGAAGAGTAAACGCCAGGTTTGTCTATGGCCTTGGTGACCATACTCATACCCGTAATATAAACGTTATCACAAATTTCCATATGTCCGTTAATTGCCACCATGCCACCAATCGTACAATTGCGGCCAATAGTAACACTTCCGGCGACAACTGTGCATCCAGCGATAGCTGTGTTCTCACCTATAATCACATTGTGCGCCACTTGGCATTGATTATCGATAATTACACCATCACCTATTATGGTGTCATCAAGTGCACCACGGTCTATCGTACTACTGGCTCCTACCTCGACACGGTCTCCTAAGATAACCGTACCTAATTGCGGTATTTTTACCCAACGGCCTTTGTCATTTGCATAACCAAAGCCATCAGCACCAATAACAGTAGCAGACTGAATCAAACAATCTTGCCCCAGTACAACGCGATGATACAGAGTGACATTTGCCCACAGCTTAGTATTGGTGCCAACACTTACGTCTTTACCAATAAAACAGCCGGGGCCAATTTGTACGTTATCTGCTAGCTTAACACCCGATTCAATAACGGCATGCGCGCCAATACTAACGTTTTCACCCAATTCAACACCATCAGCAATCACCGCTAAAGGTGAAATGCCGTCGGCCGAACGAGGAGTAGAGTCAAGTAATTGTGCTGCGAGTGCAAACCCAACATAGGGATTGTCCATCACTAATGCTGAGCACTGACAATGCGATAAATCTTCGGATTTTAAAATAACGGCCGAAGCGGCCGTTTTTTCAAGCTGGCTACGATACCGACTATTCGACAAAAATGAAATCTGACCATTGCCCGCAGATGCCAAAGTAGACAGTGAATGAATTTTAGTATCAGCACTATCGTTTTGGGCTAAATGTAACGTGGCACCAATTTTATCAGCTAATTGCTGCAAGCTAACTATTTGCTTCAAAGCCAGACCTTTTTATCGATTTTATTTACAGTCCTAATGGACCTATTTAACTTTACTAACCTGCTCTAATACTTTCTTAGAGATATCGTCTTCTGGGTTAATAAATGCAACAGCATTGGCGTTTAAAATAACGTCATACTTTTCTTTTGCTGCAACAACGTCAATTGACTGCTTGATGAAACCTAGCAATTTATTTTGCTCTTCTTTCAAACGGCCTTGTACTTCTTGTTGAAGAGGCTGAGCTTTGGCTGCGTACTCTTCACGAAGCGCATTAATTTTGCCTTCAAGTTCAGTTTTCTCTTTGCTGCTCATCGTCGCAGCATCACGTTGATTTTTCTCGATGTAATACTTAATGTCTTTTTCTAAGCGGCTTACTTCTTCAGTTTGGTCTTTAAACTCCGCCGCTAAGTCCTGCTGAATTGTGGCAGCTTGAGGCATAGATTGGAAAATACCTTGTACGTTAACTGCACCGATTTTCTGTTCTGCCATAGCTGCACTACTGAATGCTGCTGCGCTAATTAACGCCCCTGCTACAAGACTTTTCGTAAATGTTTTCAAAAGATACTCCTGATTTTTAATCGTTATTTTTCTCAGCACTAAACAATACTGGATTTAGAATGTTTGACCAATGTTAAAAGAGAAAAACTTCGTGTCATCCCCTTCTCTTGATTCAATCGCTTTAGAGAAGCTGAATACCATAGGTCCCATAGGCGACAACCATTGTACAGAAAGACCACCTGAAGCTCTATACAACTTATAATCACTGTAATCTTCCAGTGGATCATTGTTAAATTGTTGATTAAGCGTTAGATCTTTATACCGGTCATACCTAAATTCAGTATCCCAAACGTTACCCACATCAATGAACAAGCTTGTGCGTACTGAGTTATCGAAGTCAGCTTCCACAAACGGAGTCGGCACGATGAGTTCCACTCCCCCTAAGATCATGGCGTTACCGCCCAATGAGCGAGATGAAATTGTTACTGTGTCATTTTCTGGGCTACCGTAAATAATATTGCCATCGATGTCGCGAATAGCCGAAGGTGTCAATTGAACACCACGAGGGCCTACAGTATTATTTTCGAAACCACGTAATGAATCATTACCACCTGCACCAAAATTTTGGTTAAACGGTAGAATCTGGTCAACCCCATTGGCTGTACCATAACCGTTACCATAACCTAACTTCAAGCGAGCTAAGAACGACCAGCGTTGATTGCGTGATAATGGGAAATAAAATTTAGTATCCACTTCAGTTTTGAAATAATTCACGTCCGAGTTCGGCGTTGTGATACTGAATGATGCTCGTTGCGATGAGCCTGCAGTCGGGAATACACCACGGTTCAACGTAGAACGTATCCAAGCAACTGACGCTAAAAAGCTGTCATACTTGATAGAATCATCAGGGTTGCTTTCGTCAACAAACTGATTATAAAAGCGCGTTGTTTGCTCATACGAGGTACTTTGGAACAACTCTACATTACTGTAGGTTAAACCGAAGTTAATGCGATTAAACTCATCAATAGGGTAACCAACGTTGGCCCCCACAGAGTATTGCTTAGAGTTATATTGAATGAAACCTGCGCTTTCACCATCAAACTCACTGTAGCCAACTGAGCCACCTAAGCTAATACCATCGATAGTGAAATAAGGGTCGGTATAAGAAACTTGGGCACTTTTTTGATACGAGGTCGTGCTTAAATTAAGTGCGATTCGTTTACCTGTACCAAGAAAGTTATCTTGCTGAATACCCGCTTGAAGGCTCAATTTGGTTCTATCGCCATAGCCGATACCCGCATTAAACGAGCCAGATGCTTGTTCTTTAACACTGAAATTAACGTCTACTTTGTCGTCTTCACCAGGCAAGCGGACCGTTTCGAAATCAACTGATTCCATATAGGTCAAACGAGAAAGTGCATTCTTAGATGACTCAAGCGTCGCATTTGATAACCACGCCCCTTCCATTTGTGTAACAGACTGACGTAATACTTCATCAGCGGTACCAATATTCCCTTCGAAGTTAATGCGTCTAACGTAAATTCGCTTACCCGGGTCAACTGACAAGGTCAACTTAACGGTTTTATCTTCTTCATTGATATCAGGAATTGTTGTAACGCTAGGGTAAGCATAACCAAATCGACCAAAATACTTGCTAATGAATTCTTCTGTGTAGGTCACTTCAGCTTGGTTATATAACTCACCTGGGGTAATAGGCAGAACGAGTTTTAGGTACTCTTCATGGCCTAATAACTCGCCCACTAATTCCACTTCGGAAACTTTATATTGCTCACCTTCATCGATATTTAATGTGACGTAGATACCTGACTTTTCGGGAGTCATTGACACCTGCGTTGAGTCAATATCGAATTTTAAATACCCGCGGTCTTTATAGTAACTGGTGACCGTTTCCATATCACCGGTTAATGTTTGTTTCTGATAGCGCGTTTCCGACATGAAATCCCACCAAGGCGCATCGAATTTTAATTCCATTTGCTCAAATAAGGTGGCGTCATCGAAAATGGTGTTGCCGACGATGTTTATTTGCTCAATTTTAGCAGCGTCGCCCTCTTCAAAGAGTAGTTTCAGATCAACACGGTTTCTCGGTAACGGCGTAATGATTGCGCTCACATCAGCATTATATTTACCAATACTGTAGTAGAAATCTTTCAGGCCATTTTCGATAGAGGTCAACACGGTTTTATCCAGTGGTTCACCCAAGCGAATATTGCTGCCGTCTAAACTTTCTTGAAGCTGCTCATCTTTAATGTCGTCATTGCCTTCAAGAATAATATTACTGATGGTTGGACGCTCTTTAACTTTGACCACCAACACGTCACCATCGCGCAACACTTCGATACTCTCAAAGTGTGTCGATGCATAGAGGGAGCGAATGGCTTGTGCAATACGGAAGCTGTTCATTTCGTCGCCGACTTTGACCGGCAAGTAGGTTAATGCCGCTCCGAGGGCCACACGCTGGAGACCTTCGATTTTAATATCAGAGACGACAAATTCACTTTCTTGGGCCGACTTTGCCATACCGGCAACGGATAACATCAATCCTGCAGCAACTAACTGTTTAAACTTCATTTATTAACATTCTTCCTAAGCGCACATATGTTTGTGCTTTTGACCAAACTGGCCGATAAAAATTATAAACGCGTAATGTCGTTAATAATGGCGATACTCATAAACAGGAGTAACAAAACACCACCTATTTTAAAACCAATCTCTTGTACAGAGTCCGGCACCGGTCGACCGCGTAAAAGCTCTATAAAATAATAGAGTAAGTGGCCGCCATCAAGCACCGGAATGGGTAAAAGGTTAATAATCCCCAAATTGACGCTAATTAACGCTAAAAAGCTCAGAAAATATACTATTCCTGAGCTCGCACTCATCCCAGCACCCTGGGCAATGGAAATCGGTCCACTGAGATTTTTAACTGATACATCACCGGTAATGAGCTTTCCTAGCATCTCGACACTCAACGTCATCAACCGCCAAGTTTTGTCGCTGGCTTGAACGATAGCGTCGAACAAACCATATTGGTGTGTAAATAAAACCCCTTTCGGCCATGGCGCTAGCGTTGGGCTTACCCCTAAATACCCAATTTCATTTTCACCATCTTGGCGTGAGCCTAACATGCCGTTTAACCTAACAACACGTTCATCTCGCAACACCTCGATAGCAATATCTGCATTGGGACGCTTTGCAACATAGCTCACTATTTGTTCCCAATTTTCCATGGGAGTTCCATCTACTTGCTGAATTTTATCTCCAACCTGTAATCCTAGCTGCTCCGCCGCCGATTTTTCGGCTACCAAACCAACAACATTCAGGATTTCAGGACGATAAACAGACAAGCCTAAACTATCGATTGCAGAGTCTTCATCCGGATTAAACTGCCAAGTGCTTAAATTTAACACTTTAGTTTGTTCAACTGGGCTATTTGGCAAGGTAACGGTGAGCGGCAGCGTATCATTACCAATATATGAAATCAGCTCAAGATTAACCGCTTGCCAATCAATGGTCTCTCGCTCTCCCACCCGCTTGATAACCGAGCCTTGAACGACTCCTGCTTGACCGGCAATGCTATCGGGTTGTATGTCCCCGATCATAGGCTTAATCGTTTGCACGCCTATCAGGTACATTACGAATAAAGCGAAAATAGCAAAAATAAAATTCGTCAGTGGCCCGGCGGCAATGATAGCGATTCGTTTGAGCACATGTTGGCGGTTAAAGGCGTGGGGTAAATCCTCTTCAGCGACGTCATCGACGCGCTCATCCAGCATTTTGACATAACCACCTAATGGGATCGCGGCAATAACGTACTCGGTGCCTAACTTATCCGTGCGTCGCCACAGCGCTTTGCCAAAACCAACAGAAAAGCGCTCTACCTTAACGCCGCAGCGTCTGGCAACCCAAAAATGGCCCCACTCATGCACCGCGACTAAAATACCCAGCGCGATAACAAACGACGCTAAACTCCATAAAAAGCCCAACATCAGCTTGCCTCTCGTGAATAAGATGAAGTGAGCTGCTGTGCTTTGCTACGACATTCCTGATCCCAAGCAACGACCGCTTCAATATCATTAAGCTGACAACCGGCCATTTGTGCTAGGCACTCTTGATTAACTTGGGCAATTTGAGTGAAGCCAATTTGACCAGCTAAAAAAGCCGCCACGGCCACTTCATTGGCCGCATTCAATGCCGTTGTGGCGTATTGACCAGCATTTGATGCCTCGATGGCTAAATATAAATTGGGGTAACGTGCTTGCTCAGGTTCGCCAAAACTAAATTCGCTAACGGTTTGAAAATCTAGTGGTTTCACACCAGAATCGATTCGCTTGGGAAATGCAAGACCATGAGCAATGGGCGTTCGCATGTCAGGATTACCCATCTGGGCCAATACCGAACCGTCACAGTATTGCACCATGGAATGGATAATACTTTGTGGGTGCAATACCACTTTTATGTCGCTACTTTGCAGGCCAAATAACCAACGGGCTTCAATAAACTCTAAGCCCTTGTTCATCATAGTGGCTGAATCGACCGATATTTTTTGCCCCATATCCCAATTAGGATGAGCACATGCTTCAGCAGGCGTCATATCACATAATGAGGTTAATGGCGTTTCACGAAACGGCCCGCCCGAACCGGTCAATAAAATACTGCTGATGCCACTCGCGCTTAAATCGCCATACTGATAATCGTGAGGTAGACATTGAAAGATTGCATTGTGCTCACTATCAATAGGCAGAATCGTAGCGCTGTGCTCTTTCGCCGCGTTAATAAACAACTCGCCGGACATCACTAAGGATTCTTTGTTCGCTAGTAATACTTTTTTACCCGCTTTGACCGCTGCAATCGTAGGTAGTAGACCTGCCCCGCCCACAATCGCCGCCATAACAACGTCCACCTCATCGGCACTAGCCACATCGGCTAAGGCTTCAGCACCGGTTAACAACTCGGCTTTTATTTCGGCGTCAATAAGGGCTTGTTTAGCTTGCTGATAACCCCGCGTATCAGACAACACAACATATTTAGGCTGGCACAACCTTGCTTGCTCAATGAGCTTGTCTATCTGACTATGGGCAGTTATTGCGAAAACGCGGTATTCGCTGGGGTGACGCAACACCACATCAAGCGTACTTTGCCCAATTGACCCTGTGGCCCCTAATATACAAATATTTTGCATTAAGCCATCCAAGATACGTAGCAAAAGGCAAACACAGGAAAGGCCGCCGTCAGGCTGTCTATGCGGTCCAAAATGCCGCCATGCCCAGGAAGTATATTGCCGCTATCTTTAATACCAGCACAGCGTTTGAGCATACTTTCGTTTAAATCACCTAATGCTGATACGGCAACGGTTAAACCGCCTATAAGTATGTTTATCCAGATACGGCTGGGATCCACGGCATAATGAAGCGCTGCGAATGCGATGATTAATGACGATGCGCCTACGCCCCCCATTAAACCTTCAAAGGTTTTGCCAGGAGACACTCTAGGGCGTAATTTCGTACGGCCAAATTTCACCCCGACGAAAAACGCACCTATATCCGCAGCCCATACAATGCCAAGTACGTAAAAAATAAGTGAGGCACCGTAAAAGCTATCAACATCGTACAAACTGGTTCGTAACGATACAATCGCAACCCAGGTGGGTATTAAGGTAAGTAAACCAAAAATGCCTTGAATGCCGCGGCGCGTGCGCCAAAATGAGCTAAAACGAGGATACGCAATAATCATTAATAACGAGATAAACCACCACAAAGCGGCTATACCCAATATGTAATGATAGAGACTGTTTAATTGTCCTTGGTACCATATACTTTCAACATCAATAGCAAAGGTGAAGTAGCTACAAATAGCCACCACAATAAACGTATAAACGGCTTTAGTTTGGCGGGTAACGAAGCCAGACATGTTAGCCCATTCCCATGCACCTAGCCCAAGCACACCAATCATGGCAATTTCGAAGCCAAGCATTGGTAAAAATAAAATTGAACACAGTACCAGTGGTGCTAACACAAGCGCTGTTAGTATACGTTCTCTCAACATAGTGAGCCCTCAGAAACGGAAGTGGGGATAACTGCAAGCAGAACTGTCATTAACTGACCTGTTCGCCCGTCATCCCGTAGCGACGTTGCCTATCTGCAAAGTTATCGATGGCAAGTTGAAATGCATCTTCGTTGAAATCCGGCCAATAAGTATCGGTAAAATACAATTCTGCATAGGCTACTTGCCACAACAAAAAGTTACTAATACGCGTTTCACCACCGGTACGAATAAGTAGGTCAAGTTCAGGCAAATCTGAACAGCATGTATAACGATTTAGCATGGCTTCATCGATTTGTTCACTTTCGAGTGAACCTTCTTTTACCTGCTCAGCTAACGCTTTGGTTGCGTTGAGAATATCCCAGCGACCACCGTAATTTGCAGCAATGTTAAGGATTAACCCATCATTGTTTGCGGTTAACGTTTCAGCGTCCTTGATCTGTTCAACCAATTTTTTATCAAAACGACTGGTATCACCTATCACACGAAGTTTAACGTTATTTTTGTGCAGTTTTTTTACTTCACTGCTCAATACCATTTTAAACAGCTCCATCAGAACACCCACTTCTTCTTGAGGACGATTCCAATTTTCACTGCTAAAAGCGAATAACGTTAATACTTTAATCTTGTTTTTAAGAGAGAAAGACACAGAAGCACGAACACCTTTGACACCAGCGCGGTGACCAAATGTTCGAATTTTGCCTTTCTTTTTGGCCCAGCGACCGTTGCCATCCATTATGATAGCAACGTGCTGAGGTACGAGTTTACTGGTCGATTGTGATTCTGAATTCATTTATCAGGCAACCACTATACTTCCATTAACTCTGTTTCTTTTGCTGCCAAGATTTCATCGATTTGTTTGACAAATTCATCGGTCAGCTTCTGGATAGCGTCTTCGCCGCGATGGGCATCATCTTCGCTGATTTCTTTTTCTTTCAATAACTCTTTAATGTCACCGTTAGCATCGCGACGAATATTTCGCACGGCAACGCGGCCGCCTTCTGCTTCGTTGCGTACTACGCGGATCAAATCTTTACGGCGCTCTTCAGTCAAAGCAGGCATAGGAATACGAATAACCGTACCCGCACTCATTGGGTTTAACCCCAAATCTGATTGCATGATTGCTTTTTCTACAGCTTGCGCTGCGCTTTTATCGAATACCGTTAACGCTAGCGTGCGCGAGTCTTCAGCAATCACGTTAGCCAATTGCTTTAAAGGTGTAGGCGCGCCGTAGTAAGGCACCATAATGCTGTCTAACAAGCTTGGATGAGCACGGCCAGTACGAATTTTGGTAAATTGACCGCGTAACGCGACAACGCTTTTTTCCATGCGCTGACGCGCGTCTACATTGATTTCATCAATCATAAAATGTCTTCCTAATTAGTTATCTTGTTTTTCTGGATGGCAAATTACGGTACCAACATCTTCACCAAGCACCACTGCACGTAAGCAGCCAGGCGTATTCATATTAAAAACGCGAATAGGGATATTATGATCCCGCGCTAGGGTAAATGCCGCTAGATCCATCACTTTTAATTCTTTGTCTAGCACTTCAGAGTAAGACAGCTTCTTGTATAACACAGCATCTGGGTTTTTCGCTGGATCTGAATCAAACACGCCGTCGACTTTAGTGCCCTTAAGCACAGCATCGGCCTCAATCTCAATTCCGCGTAAACACGCAGCAGAATCAGTTGTAAAAAACGGATTACCGGTTCCCGCAGCAAAGATAACGACGCGACCTGATTTCAACAAACTAATCGCTTCAGCCCAGTTGTAAGCGTCACATACGCCGTTAAGGGGAATGGCTGACATTAAACGGGCATTCACAAATGCACGATGTAGTGCATCGCGCATGGCTAAACCGTTCATTACCGTCGCTAGCATACCCATGTGATCGCCAACTACGCGATTCATGCCTGCTTTAGCTAGGCCTTCGCCACGGAATAGGTTACCGCCGCCTATCACTAAGCCAACTTCAATACCCAGTTCAACCAATTCTTTTATCTCTTGGGCCATACGCTCAAGAACTTTTGGATCAATACCAAAGCCTTCTTCGCCCATTAAGGCTTCGCCACTTAGCTTTAGTAAAATTCTACGATAGGCATGTTTAGGTGTTGTACTCATCGGCAGGCTGTTCCTTATTTAACGAATAATGGGGGTCAATAACACTCGGTATAACGTTGTACATCATGGCGTACAGGCATTATCTAAGTAATTCTTATGCACTAATAGTTCAACGCTGGGCGCGAAACTTAGGCGCTAAGGACTCAGATGTACTGAATTTCACAGTATGTGCCGTTATACAGCTTGGTCCACATATAAAAAGGCACCTCTAAATTGAGGTGCCAATAGTTTATATGACATTAGCTTTACGCAAAAGCAAATGGCGCAATTATTTCTTAGCAGCGGCCATTTGTGCAGCTACTTCAGCAGCAAAGTCTTCTTCTTTCTTCTCAATACCTTCACCTACTTCGAAACGTACGAAGTTGATTACGTCAGCATTTTTTGCTTTAAGCAATTGTGCAACTGAAGTAGAAGGATCTTTGATGAAAGCTTGGCCAGTTAGGCTCACTTCAGAAGTGAACTTGTTCATACGACCTGAAACCATCTTCTCAGCAATCTCAGCAGGCTTGCCTGACTGCATTGCGATATCAAGTTGAATTTCTTTTTCTTTGGCAACAACTTCTTCAGGTACGTCAGTAGGCTTAACGAACTGAGGGTTTGCTGCAGCTACGTGCATAGCGATGTCTTTAGCTAGCTCTTCGTCGCCACCTTGAAGGATAGCGATAACGCCGATACGGCCGCCATGAACGTATGCGCCAAGGTTATCACCTTCAACAGAGATAACACGACGCGGAGAAATGTTTTCGCCGATTTTAGCAACCAAAGTGTCACGTGCTTCGCTTACTTTAACGCCATCTACAGTTGCATCATTTAGTGCATCGATATCGTTAAGTTTGTTTGCAGAAGCCACTTCGATTAGTTTGCTACCGAATGCGATGAAGCCTTCGTCACGAGCAACGAAGTCAGTTTCACTGTTCAATTCGATCATTGTTGCTACGCCGTTAGCAACTTTGGTCAAGATAACGCCTTCAGCGGCGATACGACCTGCTTTTTTAGCCGCTTTAGCTTGACCGTTTTTACGCATGTTTTCGATTGCAAGCTCGATGTCACCATTAGCTTCAACCAGTGCATTTTTACAATCTAACATACCTGCAGCGGTACGTTCGCGTAATTCTTTAACTAGGGCTGCTGTCACTGCCATTGTCGTTTCCTCAGCAATATAATGTACTAAAATTAGGATTAAAAAACAGGGGCATCAGCCCCTGTTAAATTTTCATGTCATGCACATTCGTGCATCAACAGACTGACTCAATAGGTAAGTTAAAGTAGCTGATTACTCAGCAGCTTCAACAAACTCACCTTCTTCAGCCTGTACTTCAATGTTCTTCTCACGACCTTCGATAACGGCGTCAGCAGCAGAGTTCAAATAAAGTTGAACTGCACAGATCGCATCATCGTTACCAGGAATGATGTAATCAACACCATCTGGGTTTGAGTTTGTGTCGACGATAGAAACAACTGGAATACCAAGGTTACGCGCTTCGGTAATCGCAATGTGCTCGTGATCAGCATCAACAACGAAAAGACAATCAGGAAGACCGCCCATGTTTTTGATCCCGCCCAAGCTGTTTTCTAGCTTAGCCATTTCGCGTTGCAACATAAGCACTTCTTTCTTAGTGATTTTGTCGAACGTACCGTCTTGGCTTTGTTGCTCTAGATCTTTCAAGCGCTTGATTGACTGACGAACAGTTTTCCAGTTAGTCAACATGCCGCCCAACCAACGCTTGTTTACGTAGAATTGGTCACATTTAATTGCTGCTTCACGAACTGAATCACTTGCTGCACGCTTAGTACCAACAAAAAGGATTTTACCTTTCTTAGAAGCAACGCTGCTGATGTAGTTCAACGCATTGTTGAATAACGGAACCGTTTTTTCTAAGTTAATGATGTGAACTTTGTTACGAGCGCCAAAGATGAAAGGTTTCATTTTTGGGTTCCAGTAACGAGTTTGGTGACCGAAGTGAACGCCTGCTTGAAGCATATCGCGCATTGATACATTTGCCATTATATTAGTTTCCTTAATATGGGGTTAGGCCTCCATACATCCCAGGTCTCGATCTGTGCAGACGAATCTTGCACAAACACCCCGAAAACTGTGTCGATGTATGTGTGTTATTAAATATAAGTTAGTCGCTGTAAATAACCGTTTTATGACAACCTCAGAAGAACTTATCATTGAACACTTGTTTCAGCGGGGCGCTTTATATCACGGCAACAAGGGAAATTCAAGTTTACGTATAGATGCTATACACCAGCGCCTTGAAAAGTTAAGATACGGACACATTAATGAACACCCGAAAAAATTAGGACATTGCTTTGCCAGCTACTATAAAAACCGCACAAGAAATTGAAAAAATGCGAGTTGCCGGGCGACTTGCCGCCGATGTATTACAAATGATCGGTCCCCATGTCAAAAAAGGCGTGACCACAGATGAACTCAATCAGCTTTGTCACGATTATATTGTTAATGAACAACAAGCCATCCCTGCCCCGTTGAATTACGGTAACCCGCCGTTTCCTAAGTCTATTTGTACTTCGGTTAACCATGTGATTTGCCACGGTATTCCTGCAGATAAGAAATTGAAGGAAGGTGATAGTGTCAATATTGATGTCACTGTGATCAAAGACGGCTACCACGGTGATACATCAAAAATGTTTGTGGTTGGCAAGCCAAGTATTCTAACCGAACGACTTATTCGTGTTACCCAAGAAGCCCTTTACATTGGTATAAAAATGGTAAAACCGGGTATGCGTTTGGGTGATATAGGTCATGCAATTCAACAACACGCTGAAGGGCATAACTATTCAATTGTTCGTGAATATTGTGGCCACGGTATCGGCGCTAACTTCCATGAAGAACCACAAGTGGTGCATTATGGTCGCCCTAACACGGGTGAAGTATTAGAAGCTGGTATGTGTTTTACCATCGAACCGATGGTCAATGCAGGTAAACGTTACTCAAAAGTGTTACCTGATGATTGGACCGTTGTTACCAAAGATCGCAGTCTGAGCGCTCAGTGGGAACATACCTTATTGGTGACTGAAACTGGGGTTGAAATTCTTACCCTTAGAGACGACGAAGACATTGAACGGGTCATTAATCACTAAGCACTCTTCATAAAGTATCCATCTAAGCTTATGATAAATAATTAATTCTTACCTGAATTAGTTATTTGTCATAAGACATCAAATAACGCAGTCTTAAGAGTGTAAATTTATAAGTAAATCGCCACACTATCGCCACAATATTGAATAAAGGATCGTATCTTGTCTTTGCAAACCTTAATAAATCAAGTCCAACTTATTCAATCCACTGACGACATTCCTGCATTTAAAGCCTGCATCAGTGACAGTTACGACTGGCTAGAGAATGAATTCACCCGCGTTGATGTAGACAGTCTTGTACTGGGACGTGCTGAGTTTGTTGATGCACTGTTAAGCCATGCTTGGCAGTTACTCGATTTACATAAAGAAACCAAGATTGCCTTGGTTGCGGTGGGCGGATATGGTCGTGGTCAACTGCAACCTTATTCCGACATCGATCTGCTTTTACTAAGCCCAAGTGCGTTAAATCAATCTCAGCAAAATACTATTGGTCAATTCATCACTTTTTTGTGGGACATCGGCCTAGATATCGGGCAATCGGTACGCACCATAAAAGAAACCGTTTCTCTCGCCCGTAGCGACGTCACCATAGCAACAAACCTAGTTGAAGCAAGGCTGTTGACAGGAAATCAAGACACTTTTCTTTCGTTAAATAAAAAACTGCATGGTCGTGGCAATTGGACCAGTAAAGATTTTTTTATCGCCAAGTCCAAAGAGCAACAAATACGCCATTCAAAATTCAAAGGCACTTCATATAACCTTGAACCCAACGTGAAAGAAAGCCCAGGTTGCCTGCGCGATATTCAAAATATTGGCTGGATTGCAAAGAAACACTTTAAGGTAATGAAAGGCACCGAACTGGTTCAGCGCGGATATTTCACCGAGCAAGAATTTGAAGAGTTGCTCGAATGTCGCTCTAATTTATGGCGCATACGCTTCGCGCTTCATCTGCAAGCACAACGCAGTGAAAACCGCTTATTGTTTGACTATCAAAATGATGTTGCCAGCCGCCTAGGTTACGGTGACGACGGTAAAGCATCTGTTGAGCGCATGATGAAATCATTTTTCAGAACGGTGAGGCGTATCAGTGAGTTAAATGAAATGTTACTGCAACGCTTTGGCCATGATGTGTTGCATATCAATGTCAAAAATCGCGTCATCATCAATCCTAGTTTTGAAATTGCAGACGGTTTACTCGCCACCAGACATGATAACGTGTTTAATGAGCCTGAAGACATTCTTCAATGCCTATTGCTCATCGCCGATACGCCGCAAATTGAAGGATTACATTCCAGTGTGCTGAGTCAGTTGCGCTTGGCGCGTCGCAAATTTCATAGTCAGTATTATTGCGAAAACCCGCGCTGTCGTACTTTGTTTATTGAGCTGATGCAGCACCCTGACTTCTTCGGTTTAGGCTGGGATATCATGCATAAGCACGGTATTTTGCAATCTTACCTGCCCCAGTGGGATCACATAGTGGGCATGATGCAATTTGATTTATTCCATGCCTATACCGTAGATGAACATACACATCGTTTAGTGAAAAATGTTTATCAATACAGCCAAGGAAACTCTGGTTTCCCACGTTGTAGCCGTATTGTACGTAACCTAGACAAACCTGAACTGCTGTATATCGCCTCTATCTTTCATGATATCGGCAAGGGCCGAAATGGTGATCACTCTAAACTTGGCGCCCAAGACGTCGCAGAATTCTGCACTATGCACGGCATCAATGATAAAGACGCCGAGCTAATAGCTTGGTTGGTGGAAAGCCATCTGATGATGTCTGTTATTGCCCAGCGCCGTGATATTTACGATCCTGACGTAATAAACGAATTTGCAGGAAACGTGCGCACCCACAACCACCTAAATCATCTTTACGTACTCACCTTAGCGGATATTCGCGCTACGAACGACAACCTATGGAATGATTGGAAGGCGACTCTATTACGTGAACTATATTTGCTCACGCAAAAAGCCCTAGATAACGGCTTAGAATGCAAAGTAGCGTTACAAGATAGAATTGATGAGCACCAGACTAAAGCTAAACGACTGCTGGTAAACCGTGGTGTTAATGAAAGCCAAGTGGAACAGTTTTGGAAACGCTTAACGGATGATTATTTTGTGCGCTTCAAGCCCGACCAGATCGCCTGGCATGCCGGTGTTATTCTCGCGGCTCACCCTATGACAGATGATTTCTTGTTAGTTGAAGCCAATGAGCATACCGCTAAGTCGGGTACTGAGTTATTAGTTTACGGTAAAGACAAAATTAATTTGTTTGCTCAGGTGGCCTCCGTGCTTGATAGCAGAAACTGCTCTATTCATGATGCACAAATAATGAAAACCAATGATGGTTACGTTTTTGATAGCTTTATCGTATTAGAGCAATCCGGCGATAGAATTGACTCAACAAGTCGTTTATCCAGTTTAAAAGAAGCTGTTACCAACCAACTCAACAAGCCAGGGGAAGAGCACCAGAATAGACGTAAAATGTCACGTCAAATGAAACAATTAGACGTTCCCACCAAAGTACGCTTTTACTCTAACCAACCTGACGAGACACTGGTCGAACTTGAAGCGTTAGATGCACCTGGGCTTCTGGCTAAGGTAGGTAACCTATTAGTAGAAATGGAGTTTTCCCTAAGAATGGCGAAAATCGCAACTATAGGTGAACGCGCAGAGGATTTATTCATTATCAGCAATAATGAAGACAAAGCCCTGACCCAAAACCAACAAGTTGAACTTAAAAAGCGCTTATCCGAAACCCTAGACTAATTTGCGATTATTTCAGGTAAGGCCCAATGACAGTGGGCTTCTTGCTGCATAAGCAGAGTAATACCAATCCGCATTAATAAGTGATCGTCTCAGAATGCGTCCAGCGGTTTTTGATTAAGGCGTCACTATGTAGTAATGGTCGTTCCCTTTCAAATAGTGAGAACGCAGAGCAAAAGCCGCTGGGGCATTCCTTGCAGGCGAGTTTTAAAAGGGCTTACACTTCGTTGCATGACTTCGAAAGAGAACAACTATTCATTCAGTCATCCGCCTTGTTTAAGCCCTTTTAAACTCTCGCTGAGTCATCACTTATTAACGTGGAATGGTATAAGAGCTCACTGTCATCATATTTTCAAATTACCGTCACCTTACTGTAAAGCCCTGCTTTTAGCCTAAGCGCTAAACAGCTAAAGGGTTGAAACATGAATAACGCACTGGTTTATCGAGCGCATTACCGCACAGTTTGGTTATCTGATATTCATTTAGGCAGTAAAGACTGTAAAGCAGAATACCTACTCGACTTTTTAAACCACTCGACCATTGAGACCTTGTACTTGGTCGGCGACATCATTGATATGTGGGCGATGAGCAAGCAGTTTCGCTGGCCTGAAACCCACAATCAGGTGCTGCACAAACTCATGTCTTTATCCAAAGAAGAGACTCGCGTTATCTTCTTACCCGGCAACCATGACGCGCCTCTACAAAAATATGACGGCATCACGTTTGGTGAAATAGAAATCGCCCGAGAGACGGTTCACACCACGGCCGATGGTAAAAAACTATTAGTACTTCACGGCGATCAGTTCGATCAAGAAGTGTGTTTTGGCCCCTTGCAATCTTGGATAGGTGATAAGGCGTACGATCTACTGTTATTTATCAATCGTTGGTATAACCGTATTCGAGCCGCGCTTAAATTCCCCTATTGGTTATTGGCAGGCTACTTAAAAAGTCATATAAAAGAAGCCAATAAAGCAATTCAACGTTATAAAAATGCCTGTATTAACCGCGCTACCGAAATGGACTTAGACGGTGTTATTTGCGGCCATATACATCACCCTGAGGTGGCTAATATTAATGGCAAGACCTATTACAACGATGGTGACTGGATAGAAAACTGCTCGGCGCTCACAGAATTACCAAACGGCGAAATGAAGTTGATTTACTGGACGCAAACCGCTCATGCCAGCAATTTGTTTAATTTAAGAATGAGCAAAACAAAGAATCAAAACAAAGCTGCCTAGTGACGCAATAGCAGCTTATTTCTTGTAATCAAAATGCCACGTAACTGGCACCAAAGCGTCATATAGCCCAGCTAACATTGGCCCGAATTTAGCAATATACGGCGAGTTATATGTTCACGGTTAATGACGTTTTACACAAGCACTACCCCAAAGTAGCCGAAAAGCCTTGGTTGTTTAAATCTGCCGGTTTTGTGCTACGCCACTTGCTTCATGAGCGCGAAATGAATGAGTTTGCTCAAAGCTACCCACACCACCAAGGACTTGAGTTTGTTGAACAGGTACTCGAGTACTTTAATATTAGCTACTCGGTTCGTGATAACGAGCGTGAACATATTCAAAGCCAAGGCCGTTTGGTCATTATTGCCAATCACCCTATCGGTTCACTCGATGCCCTCGCCTTAATTAAACTGGTCAGCGAAATCAGAACAGATGTAAAAGTTGTCGCCAATCAAATGTTGATGACCATCGACCCACTTCATTGCATGCTATTACCGGTAAACAATATGAATGGGGGCACAGCGAAAGATCATATTCATAATATTCAACAACACCTAGAACAAGAAGGCGCATTGTTGATATTCCCGGCAGGTGAAGTGTCGCGATTACGCCCTCAAGGTGTGCGTGATACGCACTGGAACAGCGGCTTTTTACGTATTGCCCGTCAAGCAAAAGCACCTATTTTACCTGTGTTTATCGATGCGAAAAACTCGCCGCTCTTTTACGGTGTGTCCATGCTGTATAAGCCGTTAGCGGCGATGCTTTTGGTCACAGAAATGTTCAAGCAAAAGCGCAAACACTTACCTATGCGGGTCGGTGAAGTCATCCCGTTTGAATCTTATGCTAACGATAAAATCAATCGCCTGCAGCAGGTACGCTTACTCAAAAAACACCTGTATCGCATCGGTATGGGCAAGCAAGGCATTTTTGCTACACAAAAAGCGATCGCCATGCCAGAAAACCGCACCGAGTTGAGCCGGGCGATAAAACGCGATTGCGAGCACTTAGGTGAAACCACCGATGGTAAGGCAATTTACTTATACCAATACAACGGTAGCTCGCCTATCATGCGCGAAATCGGCCGTTTACGTGAAATCGCATTTCGCGCTGTGGGCGAAGGTAGCAACCGCCGCCGAGACATTGACCAATACGACGCCCACTACTTCCACCTGATTTTATGGGATGCAGATGACCTAGAAATTGCAGGCGCTTATCGCTTTGGTGATGCAAAAAAATTGTTAGCACAAACCGGGGTTGAGGGCTTGTATTCGGCGACTTTGTTTAACTATACCGACGCAATGCAACCGTATTTTGAAAAAGGTTTAGAGCTGGGCCGTAGCTTTGTACAGCCCAGATATTGGGGTAAACGTAGTCTCGATTACTTGTGGTATGGCATAGGCGCGTTCTTGCAGCGCCACCCAGACTACCGATACTTATTTGGGCCTGTGTCACTAAGTGACACCTACCCAAAAGCCGCGAAAGACTTACTGGTGCAATTCTACCGCTTGTACTTTACTCATACCGACACCATCGCCACGTCAAAAACCCCTTATCATTTGGCAGGCGACTTACCTCAAACCTTCAGCGGTGGAGATTACAAAAAAGATTTTACCTTGCTCAAACATTTACTCGCTAATATGGGGGTTGCTGTCCCTACCCTTTATAAGCAATACACTGAAACCTACGATGATGGTGGTATTCACTTTCTTGACTTTAATATTGATGCTGACTTTGGTGATTGTATAGACGGCCTAGTGTTAGCTGATATTCATAAGCTTAAAGCTAAGAAAAAAGCCCGATATATGCCGCAAAATGCAGGTAAAGAAGATGTAACGCAGGTCGCAGAAAAGACTAAAAAAGTAACCCTTAAGAAGGCGAGTTAATCGCAACCACTTTAAGGTTTAGGGTCTAGTGATTAATGTAGTGAACGTGAAAAGGCTATCTTTGGATAGCCTTTTTTGGTTTACATTAACTTTGGTGTTCATGGTGAAAACACTCTGTACAGCATCTGGTTTAAGCTAATTGTCTATAGTACTGTCTCTGTTCTATGCAGACTCAATTAGGCTTTCTTTTTGCCTAGAGCTACCACCTCAGCCTTTTCGTCAGACAATACATTTTTCGCTTCAGCACCTTTGAACATCTTGCCCACGGCATCTTTGTTTTTAGACAGCATGATGGCCAAATCTTCTAATACGTCAGCATCGAACTTCATTCCTTTAGCTTCAATGTATTCCGCTAAGTTGTCCGCTACTTCTAGCATCTTATCGTATTTATCGGCTTCTTTTTTATCTGCGGTCACAAACTTTTCAACCCCTTTATGCTCAACGACGTATCTGGTAATAATGGCCATATTTGTATCCTCAATTGCGTGTCTGTACAAAATATAACACAACACCTGTTTTTATGTACAGTCCATTTAATTATTAGCTTATCTCTTTACAGACATAAAAAAACCAGCGCTTGGCTGGTTTTTTTGATTTTGCTTAGCATTAACGCTTAATGCCCTTCACTCACCTGATTAACAGTGTAGCGCGGTATTTCAACCACGAGATCTTCGTCTTTAATAACCGCTTGGCAGCCCAAACGTGAATCAGGCTCAAGCCCCCAGGCTTTGTCGAGCAGGTCGTCTTCTAACTCATCGCTTTCATTAAGCGACTCAAAACCTTCACGCACAATCACGTGGCACGTGGTACATGCGCAAGACTTCTCGCAAGCATGCTCAATACCAATACCATTTTTTAAAGCGACGTCGAGTACGGTTGTACCTTCAGGCGCTTCTAACACGGCTCCGTCTGGACAAAGCTCAGCGTGGGGTAAAAAAATCACTTGTGGCATCTGTAGTTTCCTTAAATCGAAAAATTATGTTCTGACGCAATATAAAATTAAATACTGTCAACCGTATGGCCGGCTAACGCCTTTTTGATCGAATGATCCATACGTTTTTCAGCGAATATTTGACTCGCTGCATCTGCGGCGCTAATGGCTTTTTTGATGGCGTCAATATCATCGTTTTTACCTGCTGTATCAAGTACCGCTAAGCTGGCTTGAATAGTTTCAATCTCAGCAGCGCTCAATAACTCTGCGCCATCAGCATTCAGCGCAGCTTGCAGGGCTTCATGGACTCTTGCCGCTTCGACTTGCTGCTCTTTGAGCATACGAGCTTGCATATCACCTGTGGCGTTTTGCATCGACGCTTTGAGCATGTCGCTTATTTGTGATTCGTCGAGACCATAAGATGGCTTAACCTGAATCTCAGCTTGCACGCCACTGGACTTTTCCATCGCCATCACATTTAGCAACCCATCGGCATCCACTTGGAATGTAACCCGAATATGCGCCGCGCCCGCAGCCATAGGAGGAATACCATGCAAAGTAAATTTTGCCAACGAACGACAGTCATCAACCAGTTCACGTTCGCCTTGCAGCACATGGATCATCATCGCCGTTTGCCCATCTTTAAACGTGGTAAATTCTTGGGCTTTGGCCACAGGGATCGTGGTATTGCGATGAATAACTTTCTCTACTAGGCCACCCATGGTTTCTAAGCCAAGCGATAATGGTAATACATCCAATAACAACATTTCACCGTCAGGCTTATTACCCACTAAGATGTCAGCCTGAATAGAAGCTCCAATCGCCACGACTTTATCTGGGTCAATAGACGTCAAAGGATCACGGCCGAAGAAGGCACCAACCTGCTCGCGCACACAAGGTACACGAGTCGAACCACCGACCATCACTACTTCCAGTACTTCATCTTTCTCTAGCTCAGAATCTTTTAGCGCTCTGCGACAGGCGCGAAGGGTATTCTTCACCAAGCCAGCGATCAACTCTTCAAACGCAGCTCTACTAAGCGATAAGCTACGCTCATTTTGCTCATCATCAGTAAACTCTACTGTCACCGAATCTTCGTCACTCAAACTTTCTTTAGCAAATTTAGCCCTATCAAGTAACACTCTATGTAAACGTTTAGATAAAGTGCCTTCTAAGCCAAGTTGTTGCCGGAAATAGGTAACGATAGCGTGATCGAAATCATCTCCACCTAGGGCTGAATCACCACCGGTGGCAAGTACTTCGAACACCCCCTTACTCAGGCGCAAAATAGAAATATCAAATGTACCACCGCCTAAATCATAAACCGCAATCACACCTTCTTGAGCTGAATCCAGGCCATAGGCTATCGCAGCTGCAGTGGGCTCATTTAATAAACGCAGTACTTTTAAGCCGGCTAATTGGGCGGCATCTTTAGTTCCTTGACGCTGAGCATCATCAAAATAGGCAGGAACTGTCACCACAGCGCCACTTAACTCTTCGCCTAAGCTTTGCTCTGCCCGTAAACGCAGGGCGGTTAGAATTTCGGATGACACCTCGACTGGGTTCACCTGACGCCCTATTACATTTAACAGTGGCGAGTTAGGGTTTGATTCATCAAAATCGTAGGGTAAATCTGGATAGCTACGACGTATGTCACTAAGGCTTCGACCTAAAAATCGTTTAACCGAAACAATCGTATTGGCGGGATCTAGACTCGCGTCATGCTTGGCCTGTTCGCCCACAATAACGCTATCAGCTGCATATTTCACCACTGATGGTAGCAGGTGCTGTTTGTTGTCATCGCCCAGTGTTTCTGCCTGACCGCTGCGCACAGTCGCCACTAAGGAATTTGTTGTACCTAAATCGATACCCACAGCAAGCTTACGCTGATGCGGAGCTGCGCTTAGGCCTGGTTCTGCGATTTGGAGTAATGCCATTATAAAAACCGTTTAGTTATTTCAAAAGTCGCTTAATGCGTCTTCTTTGAGTTCAATTTCGTGCCGTAACTTAAATAAAAATTTTAGTTTACGTACCAAGTTTGCCGCGTTTTCATTTGATTCATCATCAGATTGCTCAAGTAATGCACCAAGCTCGCTCAACAAACGCTTAATGTCTGCCGCCACATCTTCATCCAAAGATTCAAGTGCACTGAGAGGATCGTCAGCATGTTGCGCATCGTCTAATTGTTCACGCCATTCCATCTGCTGCATTAAAAAGGCGCCGTCTTGCATGGTTTTTTGCTCGTGCTGTAATTCTACACCACGCAGCTCTAACATATGCTCGGCCCGGCTCAGCGGTGTTTTTAACACCTGATATCCATCATTTACTTGGGCGTTTTTTTGCAATGCGATTAGTTTGTCGCGTTCACTCGCGGTAGCAAATTTATCTGGATGAGTGAGCTTTTGTAATTGCTGATACGTCGCTGCAAGCCCTGCTTTGTCGATTTCAAATGAAGGCGTTAGGTTGAATAGCGCAAAATAATTCATAACAATTAGCGTCTTTTGATGTTGGATCATACTAATGCAAACCGCGAAGCGGAATTACATCGTGATAAACGTTAGCGTTAGCTAATAAAAAGCAGGCTTGTTAGCCTGCTTCTTTAAGCCACGTATTGTCTTTATACGTTGAAACTCTCGCCGCAGCCGCATTCGCCGTTTGCGTTAGGGTTATTAAACTGGAAACCTTCATTGAGACCTTCTTTAGCAAAGTCCAATTCGGTACCGTCCAAGTACACCAAGCTCTTGCCGTCAATAATGACTTTAACGCCATTATCTTCAAAAACATGGTCATCTTCGTTTAACTCGTCGACAAATTCCAACACATAGGCTAAACCAGAACAACCAGTGGTTTTGACTCCCAAGCGCAAGCCTAGCCCTGAGCCTCTGTTTTGCAGAAAGCTAGTAGCGCGTTGTGCCGCAGCCTCAGAAATTTTAATTCCCACTTTGGTCTCCTCTTCGTTTAACGTTTACAGGTGTTTCTTTTTGTAATCTTCAACTGCTGCTTTAATGGCATCTTCCGCCAAAATTGAGCAGTGAATTTTTACTGGTGGCAATGCCAACTCTTCAGCAATGTCGGTATTTGAAATCTTAACCGCATCGTCAATTGATTTGCCTTTAACCCATTCTGTTACTAATGAGCTAGACGCAATCGCTGAACCACAACCGTACGTTTTAAATTTCGCATCTTCGATAATACCAGTTGCACCGATTTTCAATTGCAATTTCATGACGTCACCACATGCTGGTGCGCCAACCATACCGGTTGCGATACTAGGGTCGTTTTTGTCAAAGCCACCCACGTTACGTGGATTTTCGTAGTGATCGATTACTTTTTCGCTGTAAGCCATGGTGGTTACCTCATTTGTGAAGGCGTTTTCGCCTTACTGTCAATTCTATAATTTGTTCAAATACTAGTGGTGAGCCCACTCAACTGTATTCAAATCAATGCCTTCTTTGTACATATCCCACAAAGGAGACATATCACGTAATTTGTCGATTGCGTTACGTACTACACTGACCACATGATCAATTTCTGCTTCAGTGGTGAAACGGCCGATTGTGAAACGAATTGAGCTATGGGCTAACTCATCGTTCAAGCCTAGTGCACGAAGTACATATGAAGGCTCTAAGCTGGCAGAAGTACAAGCAGAACCTGACGATACAGCCATATCTTTAAGGGCCATAATCAAAGATTCACCTTCAACGAAAGCAAAACTCACATTTAGGTTTGCTGCTACGCGCTGCTCTATGTCACCGTTAATATAAACAGCTTCAATGTCTTTAATGCCGTCCCACAAACGATTACGAAGCATTAAGATACGTTCATTTTCAGTGGCCATTTCTTCTTGAGCGATACGGAAAGCTTCACCCATACCAACAATTTGATGCGTTGCCATGGTACCAGAACGCATACCACGCTCATGACCGCCACCGTGCATTTGCGCTTCAAGGCGAACACGAGGCTTACGGCTAACGTAAAGTGCGCCAATCCCTTTAGGGCCATATGATTTATGGGCTGAGAAAGACATCATGTCTACTTTCAGCGCTTGTAAATCAATTGCAACTTTACCCGTGCTTTGCGCAGCATCAACATGGAACAACACTTTGCGCTCGCGGCATACTTCGCCGATCGCAGCGATGTCTTGAATCACACCAATTTCGTTGTTTACGTGCATAACACTGGCAAGAATGGTGTCAGGGCGGATAGCCGCAGTGAATTTTTCGATATCAACCAAGCCATTTGGCTCAGGATCTAAATAAGTGACTTCAAACCCTTCACGTTCTAACTGACGGCAGGTATCAAGTACGGCTTTATGCTCAGTTTTCACTGTAATTAGGTGCTTACCTTTTTTACCGTAAAAATGTGCAGCGCCTTTAATTGCAAGGTTATTTGATTCTGTCGCGCCAGAGGTGAAAACAATTTCACGAGGATCGGCATTGATCAAATCAGCAATTTGATTACGGGCAACGTCGACTGCTTCTTCTGCTACCCAACCGAAACGGTGAGAACGAGACGCAGGGTTACCAAAGTTGCCTTCGTTGGTTAAACATTCCGCCATCTTGGCAGCAACGCGAGGATCAACCGGAGTGGTTGATGAATAATCTAAATAAATTGGTAACTTAATGTCGCTCATTGTTTACTCCGCTTATTTACTGCAAGCTCACTTCGATTTCGTTGCCAGCAATATAATTAAGATGTTTCGTTTTATCTTGTCTGTCTGCTACTAATTTCACGTCGTGCTGTGCCATCAGCTCCCCAAGGGTAATACCATCGAGAAAAAGGCTGATACGCTCGCTTAAATCCTGCCACAAACTGTGCGTTAAACAGCGCTCACCGCCTTGGCAATCTGACTGACCTTGACAACGCGTTGCGTCAACTGACTCATCTACCGCTCGGATGACTTCACCAATAGGTATATCACTGGGTTGGCGACCCAACTTATAACCGCCACCAGGCCCACGAACACTGTCTACCAATTTTTCTCTACGCAGACGTGAAAAAAGTTGCTCTAAATAAGATAACGATATTTCTTGGCGCTCAGATATATCGGCTAACGACACGGGACCACGCTGTGAATGTAATGCTACATCCAACATTGCTGTAACAGCGTAACGACCTTTAGAAGTTAATTTCATTCTGAACACCTAGCTAAAAACTTGCAGCTATTGTCCCAAACCCGACTATTTTAGTCAAGTATTTATCCTACTGTTTTACTCAAGTATTACTGACGTTCGACTGTGCGTCTCTGATAGCGCTAACGTTAGATTTGTGGGTCGAAAGAGGCTTTCGCTGATTCTTTCTCCGCAGTCGTTAAATGATCGCCAAAACTATCAATTTCAAGGGTAGGTAATGATTTACCACAAACACTGCCTCCCATGTTATTGATCTCTTTGCACATTTCCTCAACCTTGGTGTCAATAAGGTGAACATGATCAAGCATTAGCCCAATCGCGTTAGCGACCGGGTCGGGGTTTTCATCTGAAATTGCATAGGCATCAAAGCCGTATTTACGGGCAATTTTAGCTCTGTGGCCGTTTTGTTCCTTGCTGGCGCTAGGCATAACGATACGCCCAGGAATTCCCACTACGGTCGCGCCTTCAGGCGCGTCTTTTACCACCACTGAGTTAGAGCCGACTTTAACCCCTTTATGCATGGTGATAGGCCCGAGAATTTTAGCCCCTGCTCCAATAACGACATTATCTTCTAGCGTCGGGTGGCGCTTGCCTGCGCTCCACGATGTACCACCAAGGGTGACACCGTGATAAAGGGTCACGTTATCGCCAATTTCTGCTGTTTCTCCTATCACGACGCCCATACCGTGATCGATAAAGAAACGACGCCCAAGTTTTGCCCCTGGGTGAATCTCAACCCCTGTTGCCCAACGAGAAAATGTTGATAAGCTGCGCGCTAGCCAGCGCCAATTTGCTTTCCACAACCGATGGCTTAAACGATGAAACCAAATAGCATGTAGCCCAGGGTAATTCGTTAACACTTCAAACGTATTACGCGCCGCTGGGTCACGATGGAATACACTTTGAATATCTTCTTTAATGCGCTCAAACATAATTATTTGTTTTCTTTGCTGGTCTTTTCGATGGATGCCAAAATGCCACGCAGTATGTTCAGCTCTTGGGTTTCAGGACGAGCGCGATTAAACAAGCGGCGTAACTTGGTCATGACCATACCTGGATGTTTCGGAATGATAAAATTCGTTTTGAATAGGGTTTGTTCCAAATGGCTATAAAAACCTTCTAGATCTTCTGCCAGCGGGTATTCTTCTTGTACGCTTTCTCGGCGAGTTTCATTCAGATGAGCCATGCGAATTTCGTAACAAAGTGTCTGTACCGCAGCCGCCAAATTCAAAGAGCTGTATTCAGGATTAGCAGGAATACACACGTGAAAGTGGCATTGCTGCAATTCATCGTTACTTAGCCCGTTATTCTCTCGCCCAAAAACTAACGCCACAGGATATTTTGGTACTTCTGATACTAATTTTTCGCCGCAACCACGGGGCTCTAACATTGGCCAAGATAGCGTACGTGACCGTGCGCTAGTACCTACCACTAAACCACAGTCCGCTACTGCTTCTGCCAAGGTAGAGACTATTTTTGCATTAGCCAGTACGTCACCCGCACCAGCCGCTAAGGCACTGGCCTTACCATCAGGAGGAGACACTGGGTCAACCAGCACTAACTGACTCAAGCCCATGGTTTTCATGGCTCTCGCTGTTGAACCAATATTGCCCGTATGGGATGTGTTAACCAGTACGATTTTAATATTTTCTAGCATAGCAAGGAATTATCTGACGTTTTGCGGATTTTAGGGCGCGGATAATAGCACATTTTGCGCACGAAAGTAGTATTGGCGCGGCCCGTACCCTGATGTAGTTACTACAAATTATGTGCGCGTTAACGTTGATGCCGAGTTCACCCTTGAATTAAGGCACCCTACCTTTATAAAACTGGCATAAATGAAAACGTTCGTAATCACTTAAAGGCTTAAGGTAGGTGTTCTCCACTGCTACTCCAAACTCAATTTCATCTTGCACCTGTGCCTCAAACGACGCAACCCAAGGATGGCTTTTCGGGCCACTCAACTGAACATAAGGATATTGAGTTACCTTCCAAAAACCTGAAAGCAGCGTTTCTTGTTTGTTATCAAAGGTATTAGCATCACTGTTTTCTTGAGGCGCGCTAACCAGGGTGTAAGTTTTGTCTAAATTTAGCAGCAACTGCACTTCTACATCACACGCTTTACTATAGTAGCGACCAACAAGTCCTTCATAGGACATCAATGCCCCCACATCTAGGCCTTCAGGAATTAAAAACAACCCTATAGAATCACGAGTGAAAGAATGATTATTACTAAAAAGAGGCACCTCACTTTCAACCGAATACCCTAATTTCGCCGTGCTTTGCGTTAAGCGTGTTAACTCACTCTGTTCGGGCAGCATTAGTGAGTAAACTAGGCTATTTCTTCTAATCGAAATAGGAAAAGTAAGCTGATTAACATCAACATCAAAATCATCTTTTTTTAATTGCTCGGATATTCTGTTTACCTCTGATTCTGAAAGGTACTTAGCGTACAAATGTACTTGGGTATGACCACAACCTGATAACCCCAAAAATATACCGCACAACAAAATCCATCTCATTTCCCATTCCTTATTGATTAAATACAATTTACCCTTGGTAAAGCTCTAGCGGCAAACCGTCAGGGTCGGCAAAAAAGGTAAATTGTTTTCCGGTATATTCGTCCGTTCTAATCGCCTCAACGTCAACACCTTTACCTGTCAAAAGTGCGACGGTTGCTTCCACATCATCTACAACAAACGCTAAGTGGCGTAAGCCTTGCGCTTCTGGACGACTGGGGCGCGCAGGTGCTCCGGGAAACGAGAAAAGCTCAATTTGTCCACCATCGGGTAGTGCTAAATCTAGTTTGTACGAGTCTCGATGGGCACGGTAATTTTCGGCAATAACCCTAAACCCGAGTATTTCAGTGTAAAAGTGTTTCGAGCGCGCATAGTCGCTGCAGATAACGGCAACGTGATGAATTCGTTTTAACATTAGGTACGCTTAATCTGTTATTAAAAATAAGTAAACTGTGGCATGTACGCTAACATAGTTTGTGATAAATCCAGATTATGATTGCGAATATTCTGTGGTTTGATACACTGCGCGGCGATTTTTTGTTCACCTGTTACCTAAACCGTAACGGATGACAAATCCTTATCTTAACGTTCTTTTAAAAATTGGTGGTTTTACTATGCATCCTATGCTGAATATAGCAGTGCGCGCGGCGCGTTCTGCGGGCAACGTCATTGCCCGTGGTTTTGAAAATCAATCTGAACTAATGATTGAAGCCAAAGGCAGTAACGACTTCGTAACCCGAGTCGACAAAGAAGCCGAGCAAGCAATTATTCGCAAAATCCAGCAATCTTACCCTGATCACTGTTTTGTCGGTGAAGAAGGTGGCGTAGTAGAAGGTAGCAACACTGATTATAAATGGATCATTGACCCGCTAGACGGCACCACCAATTTTATTAAGGGTATTCCCCACTTTGCAGTATCTATCGCACTTATGCATAAAGGTCGTTTAGACCAAGCTGTTGTGTTCGATCCGATTCGCGGCGAACTATTTACTGCAAGTAAAGGCGCGGGTGCTCAATTAAACGGTTTCCGTATCCGCGCAAGTAAAGCCAAAGAGCTAAACCAAACAATCTTGGCAACAGCATTACCGTACAAGAACAAAGACACCTTGCCCACTTACCTTGAAAGCTTCCGCAATATCTTTTTTCAAGCCGGTGACGTACGTCGCAGTGGTTCAGCTGCCCTTGACTTGGCTTATGTTGCTGCTGGTCGCTATGACGGATACTGGGAAAGTGGGTTAAAGCCGTGGGACATCGCTGCAGGTGAGCTACTTGTGCGTGAAGCAGGCGGCTTGGTCACCGACTTTAAAGGTAATAACGATCCGATGCACAACGGTGACATCGTGGCCGGTAGCGCTAAAGTAGTGCAAACCTTGGTGAAAAACTTAAAAGGCTAAGTAGCCAAAAGCGCCGAACTGTGTGGCGTAAAACGTATAGCCCAGAAACATAGTGTAAAGTGAGCCCTTTTGGCTCGCTTTTTTTATGTGTGGCGTTTCGATTTAAAACCCGCTTTTCGTTAGAAGGCGCCTGCGGATTAAAACAAATGCGCCCAAGTCAAACAATGACTCTCGGCCATTAAAAAAGCCGCTTGATGGTTAATCAAACGGCTCTTGATGTACAACTCTGGTTACCCTTATGGGTAATCTGATTTGCTACAGCATTGACTCTTGGTCAGCACCTTCTTTCTCAATCTCAGTTGGCATCAAGTCTTCACGGCTTACACCTAACCATAGCGCCACTAAGCTGGCGACATAAATAGATGAATACGTACCGATAATAACGCCGAACAGTAGCGCCGTAGCGAAACCGTGGATCGTTGCCCCACCCAAGAAGAACAATGACATCAATACCAATATCGTCGTTAGAGACGTAATAATGGTACGGTTCAACGTTTGAGTCAGTGAAATGTTGATGATTTCTTCTGTTTCTGAATTACGTATTTTACGAAAGTTCTCACGGATCCTATCTGATACCACGATCGTATCGTTTAAGGAGTAACCAATAACAGCAAGAACAGCAGCCAATACCGTTAAATCGAATTCTAGTTGTAAAACCGAGAATAAACCTAGGGTAATAATGACGTCGTGGGCTAGCGCCACAACTGAGCCCAAAGCAAAACGCCATTCGAATCGCATTGCTACGTAAACCAAAATACAAAGCAAGGAAACCAACATGGCTAACCCGCCCTGCTCGGCAAGCTCATCACCAATATTTGGCCCAACAAAAGCGATGCCGCGTTTTTCAACGCTTGGATCGGCTGCTTGTAACGCGGCGACAACGCGGTCGCCAATTTCGACGTTTTTAACGCCTTCCATCGGCGCAATACGTATTAGTATGTCTTGGCTGCTACCGTAGTTTTGCACCGTCGGTTCAATAAAACCGGCCTGGGTTAACTCAGCACGCACTTCATCAAGGTTAGCGACACTTTGATAGCGCATTTCAATTTGTGTTCCGCCAGTGAAATCCAAGCCCCAGTTCAGCTGGTTAACCCCAAGGGAAACCAAAGAACCGATGACCAATATTGCGGAAAATATCGCTGCCGGAACGCGTAACGACATAAAGCCAACTGTGTTTTTCATGTTTAACAATTGCATGTCAGCGCTCCTATATAGATAGTTTTTTCAAAGGCTTACCACCACACCATGCATTTACAACAGCACGGGTAACAAAAATTGCGGTAAACATGGAAGTGGCGATACCAATCATCAGCGTGATCGAAAAGCCTTTAATCGGACCTGTGCCCACGGCAAATAAAATCAGGCCTGCGATGAAAGTGGTGATGTTGGCATCAAGTATGGTTGAGAATGCACTGTCGTAACCATGATGTATTGCCTGTTGCGGACTACGTCCTTCACGTAGCTCTTCACGAATACGCTCGAATATCAGTACGTTCGCATCAACCGCCATACCGACCGTTAGTACGATACCCGCCATACCAGGAAGGGATAACGTGGCCCCAGGGATCATCGACATAATACCGACTATCATCACTAAGTTGAGGGTCAGGGCAAGGTTTGCCACTACGCCAAATGCTTTATAATAAATCAGCATAAAGATAAGTACCGCGACAAAGCCCCAAATAATGGCTTGGGTACCAAGTGCAATATTCTCTTTACCTAAGCTTGGCCCAACGGTGCGTTCTTCCACGATTTGAATGGGTGCAATAAGTGCACCTGCGCGTAGTAAGAGTGAAAGGTTGTGCGCTTCTTGGGGCGAATCTAATCCAGTTATACGAAAGCTACTACCCAAACGAGCCTGAATTGTTGCGATACTGATCACTTCTCGCTTCGCTTCAAAAATCAGCTTGTCGTTAGCGTCTCGCTCACCGGTTGATTTGTATTCGATAAAGACGGTTGCCATCGGCTTGCCAATACTGTCCTTGGTAAACTGTGACATCTTGCTGCCGCCCTTTGAATCAAGGGAGATATTAACCTGAGGAATACCGTATTCATCAGCGCTAGAGTTAGCATCGATGATGTGATTACCGGTTAAGATGATTTTCTTTTTAAGCAATTGTGGCTGACCTTGTTGGTCAAGCACTAATTCAGACCCCGCTGGTACGCGCCCTGCAACAGCATCACGCACGTCATGGTCTAAATCTACCGAGCGAAACTCTAACGTTGCTGTCGCGTTTAGAATTTCTTTCGCTCGTGCAGTATCCTGGATACCTGGTAATTGCACGGCAATACGGTCAACCCCTTGCTTTTGAACACTTGGCTCAGCAACACCTAACTGGTTAACACGGTTACGAATAATAGTAATGTTCTGTTTAACCGCATAGTCGCGCGTCTCGGCCAGTTTCTGCTCAGACATACTGACAACAATTTTAAGGTCGTTTTTCTCAGTGAACACTAAGTCACGATTGCGGTTGCGTAAGAAAAACTCTGCTTTATCTAACGTGTCTTGATCGCGGAAGAATATTTCCACCCCGCCTTCAACTTGACGTACAGTACGGTAACGAATGCCCTCTTCACGCAGCGCACTTCTGAAATCAGAGACCATGTCCTCAAATGACTTGTTCACTGCTGAGTTCATGTCCACTTCCATTAAAAAGTGTACACCACCGCGTAAATCTAATCCGAGTTTCATTGGCGCACCACCAATGGCTTCAAGCCAAGCTGGGGTGTCTGGGGCTAAGTTCATAGCAACATAGTAATCGTCACCTAAAGCGCGTTGTAAGGTTTCTCGTGCGATTAGCTGACTGTCGGAATTGGTTAAGCGAACTAAAATTTGTTCATTATCTAACGCGATATTTTTTGCTTCTATGTTTTCGCTAGATAAGGTTTCAGTGACCTTGTTTAACAGTGACTCATCGACACTGGCATTACGGCCGGCAGAGATTTGAACGGCGTAGTCTTCACCGTACAAATTTGGCGTAGCGTATAGAGCACACATACCGACTATAAAAATCAGTACAAGATACTTCCATAACGGAGTTTGGTTTAACACGTGAAAATCCTTCCATTTTGAATGTCGTAAACATAAATAAAGCGGGCAATCGCCCGCTTTATTTAAGGTAACTCATTTTAAATCGCTTTCATTGTGCCTTTTGGCAACACAGCTGAGATAGCAGATTTTTGTACAACGATGTTGGTTGTATCGTTAAGTGCAATCTCAAGAAAATCCTTCTCTTCTGACACTTTCACTATGCGACCTACCATGCCGCCTTGCGTCAAGACTTCATCGCCTTTACTCAACGAGCTAACCAAATTTTTATGCTCTTTTACACGCTTTGCTTGAGGGCGGTATAACATAAAATAAAAAATCAATCCGAATACGCCAAGCATAATTAGCATTTCGAAACCGCCGCCTGTTGCACCACCTGGTGCTGCCTGTGCATGTGCATCAGAGATAAATAAGCTCATAAATTCCCCATAGTTTGTTAAGTTTTGTCGTTATAGCGCCGGTACCGGCATATCTTTTTGTGCGTAGAAATCCGCAACGAATTCATCTAATTTTTGCTCAGCAATCGCATCTCGTAAACCTTGCATAACACGCTGGTAATACCGCAAGTTATGAATGGTATTTAAGCGCGCGCCTAATATTTCGTTACATTTGTCCAAGTGATGTAGATATGACCGAGAATAATTTTTACAAGTGTAACAGTCACATTTATCGTCTAGTGGACCCGTGTCGGTTTTATGCGCTGCATTACGAATTTTTACGATGCCGCTCGTGACGAAAAGATGACCGTTTCGAGCATTACGCGTTGGCATAACACAATCGAACATGTCCACTCCACGGCGCACACCCTCGACTAAATCTTCTGGCTTGCCCACGCCCATCAAATAACGTGGTTTGTGTGCTGGGATTTTATCTGTGGTGTGATCCAAAATACGGATCATATCCTCTTTAGGCTCACCGACAGATAAACCACCAATGGCATAGCCGTCGAAGCCGATTTCTTCCAAGCCCTGCAAGGAGACATCTCGTAACCCTTCGTACATACCACCTTGTATGATACCGAATAATGCAGATGGGTTATCTCCGTGCTCAGCTTTACTGCGCTTGGCCCAGCGCAACGATAACTCCATGGATTGACGCGCTTCGCTCTCGGTAGCCGGGTGCGGAGTACATTCGTCAAAGATCATCACGATGTCAGACCCCAAATCACGCTGCACTTGCATGGATTTCTCTGGCGTCAGTAAGATTTTTTCACCATTGATTGGCGAGCGGAAAGTAACACCTTCTTCAGTAATTTTGCGCAAGTCACCTAAGCTAAATACCTGAAAACCGCCTGAATCGGTCAGAATAGGCTTTTGCCAATGCATAAAATCGTGCAAATCACCGTGCTGTTTGATGATTTCGGTACCAGGGCGGAGCATTAAATGAAAGGTATTGCCGAGGCAAATATGCGCACCAGTGTCATCAAGCTCTTCTGGGGTCATGCCCTTAACCGTACCGTATGTGCCCACAGGCATAAACGCTGGCGTTTCAACTACGCCTCGGTCAAATTTAAGACGGCCGCGGCGCGCTTTTCCGTCTGTGTTGTCTAATTCAAATTGCATAAATACTTCCTGCTGGTAAGGCTTGCCCACCAGCGTTTTCTCGTCTTAGGTGATTTTCAATGCCTAACAAGCGAGTTGCTGACAAAAAGTGGCCGGATTATATACGAATTGCATGAATGAATAAAAACTAATAACGCACTAATTACTCACTATGCTTCTTCTTGCAGGTTAATCTCTATTCGCAGGCTGATTTTTTTCGATAAACATCGCATCACCATAACTAAAAAAGCGGTATTGCTGAGCAATCGCTTCTTGGTACGCGCTCATGACATTTTCTTTACCAGCAAAGGCACTGACTAACATAATGAGCGTTGATTCAGACAAGTGAAAATTGGTCAACATGGCATCGACGACCTGAAATTGATAGCCAGGGTAGATAAAGATATCCGTATCACTGAAAAAAGGTGCAAGCTCAGTGCCATTGCTCGACGCTGCTTTCGCTGCAGATTCTAACGATCTAACTGAGGTGGTTCCTACCGCGATAACACGTTTACCCGCTGCTTTGGTTTTTGCGATAGCATCAATCACATTTTGCGGCACTTCTGCATACTCAGAGTGCATTTGATGCTCAAGAATATTGTCTACGCGCACAGGTTGAAAGGTACCTGCGCCCACATGCAAGGTCACAAATTCGGTACTCACCCCTTTGTCTTTTAATTTCTGTAAAATCGCATCATCAAAGTGTAACCCGGCCGTAGGAGCGGCGACCGCACCGGGCTTTTCATTATAAACGGTTTGATAACGTTCCTTGTCAGACTCTTCATCAGGACGGTCAATATAGGGGGGTAAAGGTATGTGGCCGTATTGCTCGAGGATCTCAAGGATCGGCTCGGGGTTAAGCAGCTTTAATTTGAATAAAGCGTCTTGGCGACCCACCATTTCCATTTCTACTTTGTCTTCAAGCAGTAATTGGCTGCCCTCTTTGGGTGATTTACTAGCACGCACATGTGCTAATACATGATGCTCGTCAACAATACGTTCAATCAGCACTTCTACTTTACCACCCGACGCTTTTTGGCCTAACAAGCGAGCAGGAATGACGCGAGTATTGTTAAAAATCAGCAAGTCGCCTGGATTGATCAAGTCAACAACGTCGGTAAATTGCAAATGCGATAAGCCTGTTTTGGCTAAATGCATTAATCGACTAGCGGTGCGCTCTTTGGTGGGGTAACGCGCTATCAGGGCTTCAGGTAAATCAAACTGGAATTCAGAAACTTTCATATATCATCCTGGGAAATTAGCCCGTTATTTTACGTATATTAATTGATACCTGCAATTGCCTTGGCATACTCAAGTTGCCTTGTCACTTGGCTTTATGCGGCTAAAATGACGTCAACAGTTTATATATTATTGACGTTTCTCCTAACTGTTACTTTGCCCAGCGACTCTTGCGTTGGGCTTTTTTTTGCCTGCGATTTTTACCTATTCAGAACAGAGCTATATTGCTTCGCGCTAAATTGCGTCACGCTACGTTGCGTCGCGCTACATAAAGCAGCATTTCGTCGCACAAAATATTGTTGTATAGAACTGTGCATTACAAAAAGGTGCTGGGCAGACATAGTCAAATTATTGCATCGCTACTGAGATAGATCTTGCCCCATGTCGCTGAACATATCCACGATATCGTCACGCTCAATGCGACGCATATTAAGCACATACATGATTTGTAACAACAAATCAGCGCCCAAAATGCCTTTATTAACTTTGTTACGTAGGTTGTCTGCGCTTTGATTCACCCCAATTGAGACTAGGCGTTCACTAAGATCCTGATATTTAACACCACGCTTAGACATTTCTGCTTTTAGTAAGCGCTGGACAACTTGACGCCAATCCGCAGAGGCACTATTTGTCTGTTTTGCTGTCAGACCATCCGAATGATTTTGCATAACTATACCCACGCTATAAATGTGACGTATAATTTACATTAGTGATAAATAAATATCAAATGTTGAAAATAATATTTGACTAATTGTTTTTCAACTGACTACACTAAGCCCGAGTTTCGCTGAAGAGCTCAATGAAATATTGAGCCATATACGAATGACGGTCATTAGCCATACAGGAGAGTAGCCATGACATGGGATCTTAATCAACTTGAGGCCCTTTTTAGTGACAACCAAGATCTCGTTGTTACCCGTGAAGAGAATTGCTTATTAATTGCTAATGGTGACGGCGTAGATGCCTGGCTAGCGATAAGCGGAGAGCAAATCATTGTTGAGTCTTTACTTTTCTCGGTAAATGAAGTGAAAGACAAAACAGCGTTAAATGAAGAGATTTTAAAAACTCATATGATTTTCCCATTGACCACAGTAGGAATTTCTAACGTGGCAGGCGATGAATATTACACCGCTTTTGGCTCGTTGAGTTCACAATCGAAACCCGAGAGCGTGATGATCGAAGTGCAAACCCTATTTCAAAATGTAGAAGCATTTTTAGATGCTTATGCAGAACATTTACTTTAATCGAGGAGTGACATTATGTCGGTTTGGAGAAAATTAGTAACTGCCGTTAAAGGTGGTGCAACAGAAGCAGCACAGACAGTTGTAGACAGCCAAGCAATTCGCATCCTTGAGCAAGAGATCCGTGAAGCAAAAGACGAACTGCGTAAATCTGACCATGCACGCACGCAAATACTTGCCAAGTGTAAACTTTCTCAGCAGAAGGTCGCCAGCTTACAATCTTCTATCGAGCAATACGAAGAGCACGCCCGTAAAGCAATCGATTCTGATCGTCAGTTAGCGCTTGACTGTGCGCAAAAAGTCAGTGACTTAAAGGCAGAACAAGAAGGCGAGCAAAAGTATTTAGATCAGTTCAAGCAATCAGAGAAGCAGTTAGCTAGCAACATCAGCCAAGCTAAAGCCAATTTACGTCGCTTAGAACAGCAGGTTGATATGGTAAAGGCCACTGAGTCTGTGCAAAAAGCACAGGTCGCGGTGTCTTCACGTCACTTAGGCGCAAACAGTAAAATGAAAACCGCGACTGAATCGTTGCAGCGTATTCAGGACAAACAAACTTTGCGTGATGCAGAATTGCAAGCCGCGCAGGAATTGGCGACTGAAGAGTCAAGCGACGATTTAGAAAAACGTTTGGCACAAGCAGGTATCAAAGGCGGACAAACGTCTGCTGATGATGAGTTAAGCCGCATTCTAGGCAAATAAGCCTCGATAATTTTGAATGGCCAGTCAGCAGTTGCTGACGGGCCATTTTGGTATTTGGCGACTTAGTTTATGCCACTGGATTTCACAAAGGAATGCGTCACATTGGCTAATGGCTTGGGATATGAAAGAATATGTCGAAATAACAATAACCTGAAATTAACGCCATGTTTATAAAAATACGTAGAATGCTGTCTCAGTATTTTGCTGAAATGCGTTGGTATACCCTATTAATCGCGTTAAGTTTTTACACCGTTTCAAGTTGGTGCTTAATGGCCCTTGCTGGCGAAGACGCATTAACAAACACCACAGATTTTGTTTATTGGTTGGTGGTAACGGGTTCAACCGTGGGTTACGGAGACTTATCGCCAACAACGACTGCGGGTAAATACATAGTCTCTTTGTATGTTATCCCTGTTGGCCTAAGCTTTTTTGCACTTGTTATTGGTCGCGTGGCTTCATGGGTGTCATTTCAGTGGTTAAAAGGAGTAAAGGGTTTGCAAAGTTTATCGGTATCTAATCATATTCTGGTACTTGGGTGGAACGAACAACGCACCCTTAGGTTATTAGATTTATTATTGCGTGAGCGTGACGCAGTAGATGAACGCCCCACCATAGTGTTATGTGTTCGGGCTGACATTACTAACCCCATGCCGGACAAAATTGAGTTCGTTAAAGTCAATAGCTTTAGCAATGACAAAGACATGGATAGAGCATGTATAGCGGATGCAAAAGTTGTATTGATGGACAACCCTGAAGACGATTTAACCATGACCACGGCGTTATATTGCAGTCAGCGTAACCCGAGTGCACAAATGGTGGCTTATTTCACTGATGAAACATTAGCTAACCTGCTTCAGCGGCATTGTCCGAATGTTGAATGCACTCCAAGCGTAGCAATAGAAATGTTGGCAAAGTCAGCGTTTGATCCAGGTTCAAGCGTGCTACATCACGACTTACTTAGTGTGGCCGAAGGTCAAGCGCAATATTCAGACACCCTCCCCCTTGATATGCCTTCTATGCCCGTGGGCTTGGCATTTAATCAATTGAAGTCTCGTTATAATGCCACTCTCATCGGTACGTCTAAAAGCCACGACAAGTTAAACATACAAGTTAATCCCGACTTAGACGAGCAACTATCGCCAGGTGACAAAGTGTTTTATATCGCCGAGTCGAGGATCAAACATATCGAGTGGCAACGTTTTTCTGAGGAATAATATGTTCAGTAAATTATTTGGTAAAAAAGACACCACTAAAACCCCAAAAGCGCCTGAAATTATGGGGCTTTATTTAGGTGGATCATTTCAGATTGATCCCTTAAAACTCAAGCTTATAGAGCCAAGCCTTATTATCAACGCCCCGGCCAGTTCACATATTATTCAGGCCGTTGGTGAGGTCGACTTGGACTCAGGGGGCAAGATTCTACGTTTTTACACTGATGATGATGCGTTTTTGCAGGTTGTTTTAGATGGCGGCATGACAGAAAACCACATTACAGATGTCAAGTTATGGTATTTCTATGAAACCAAAACCGTTGGCTCAGATGCTCAGTGGCAAGACCTGCTAAAAAACGACATATCTCAAGCCCAGTATTCCCTTGAAGGCCACCCTTATCAGCGTGTTTGGGATGCCGTAGGTGATGTGTCTCCTGCTGTCGCGATGACCGAAAAAACTTATGAAGAAGATGGTGATGTCAGTGAAACTGACCAGTTCGTCATGCTTTACGAGCGTGAGCTAGATAACAGCGACATTGAAGCGCTGTTGGTAAGCGGTGAAGAAAAACTAGTAGGGCAAAATCTTGATCGCTGCTTAGTCATCAGCAGCGGCTTTAATATAGCGCAAGCCGACATCTCGATAAACGGCTAACGGTTCCCAATAAATAAAGGAAAAATGATGGAAACAATACTCAATTCAATTTCTGGGCTCGGCCACTTCGTTGCCTATTTCGCTGTATCAATCGTACTACTATTTGTATTCAAAATTGTCTATGCGTTTGTTACACCCCATGATGAATGGAAGTTAGTCAAACAAGAGAAAAACCTTGCTGCAGCCATCGGCTTTGGTGGTGCAATTATTGGTTTTGCTCTGGCGTTATCAAGCGCAGTGGCAAACTCTGCATCATTACTAGACTTTATCGTATGGGGTGTGGTGGCAATAGTTGCCCAAGTGGTGGCGTTTTTGCTTTTACGTTTTACGTTTATGCCGAAAATTGCCGAACGCATCATTAATAATGAAATATCCGCAGGTACTATTCTAGCCGCCATTTCGGTTGCGGTAGGTTTACTAAATGCCGCCTGCATGACTTACTAGGAGGCCATATGACTCAGCGTAAACGCTCATCAAATATCAACCTAGCGAGTATGCGTAAAGGCTTTTCAGTCAAACCTTTGGCACTAGGTATTGCAGCAGTAATGCTTAGTGGTTGCGGTGAAGAAACTGAAAAAGCCACTGTGTATACCTCAGTAGACGATTGTACCAATCAAAATCCAGGGCAAGAAGAACTGTGTAAGACCGCCTACCAAGACGCGTTAGATGAAGCCCAGCGAACTGGCCCTAAATACGCATCACGACAAATATGTGAAGAAGAGTTCGGCGCGAATCAGTGCAATTATACGCGCACCGAGAGCGGTTCATTCTTTATGCCCTTTATGGCAGGTTACATGTTAAGTAACCTACTCTCTCCTAGGGGATATAACACTCAACCCATGTTTACCTCCTATTCGCCCTACTCGTCTTATCGACACCGTTGGATGGGCGCTGATGGCAGCGATTATGGTGACTACCGCCGCCGCAACATGAACGTCAGCAAAAAAGCGTTCAAATCTAAGCCCAGTGTATCGAAAACCATGAGCCGTGGTGGGTTTGGTAGCAGTGTACGCGCTAAGTCAAGCTGGGGCAGCTCTAGTAGAAAGTCCAGTGGTTGGGGTGGCTAACGCGTTTTATGTTTCGTATTCCTATACAGCAACGCCCCAATTGGCAACGTAAAGCCGCTGATTTCGGCTTCAAATTCCATACTATGCACGGGGAGCCCTATTGGGACGAAACAGCTTATTACCAATTTACGCTTAACCAAATAGAAAACGACATAGAACAGCCCACTGCTGATATTCACCAAATGTGTTTGGCAGTGGTAGAACGCGTGGTTCATGATGAAGCCCTACTGGCGCGTTTTCAGATACCTGAGACATTTTGGCTGCCTATTGCAGATTCATGGAAGAATCGTGACCCAAGCTTATATTCGCGTTTGGATTTTAGCTACGATGGCAGCGGGCCAGCAAAGCTATATGAAAATAACGCAGATACGCCGACTTCCTTGTATGAAAGTGGGTTTTGGCAGTGGTTATGGTTAGAAGAGCAAGTCAACAAAGGGTTAGTGCATAAAAAAGCCGACCAATTTAATTCTCTCCAGGAAAAGCTTGTTATCCGATTGGGCGAAATAGCTCATCACTATCAATTAGATTTCATGCATTTTGCGTGTTGCAAAGACACAGACGAAGATAGAGGTACGGTGCAGTACTTGCAGGACTGCGCCAGAGAAGCAGGGATCGCAGATTACTTTGTCTATATGGAAGATATTGGATTAAGTGAAAGTGCTGCGTTTACCGATCATGACGACCAAATCATCGAAACGTTATTTAAACTTTACCCATGGGAATTTATGCAGCGTGAAGATTTTGCCCAGCATATTCAGTCCTCTGGTACTCACTGGGTTGAGCCACTGTGGAAATCGGTTTTATCTAATAAAGCGCTGATGCCCATGTTATGGAAAATGTTTCCCGGCCATCCTAATTTGCTCGCGTCATACTTTGAAGACGAACTGCACCTAGCAAACGAAACTCAGCTGGTAAAAAAACCCATATTTTCCCGCGAAGGCGCCAATATCAGTATTATTGAAAACGGGAAAACGGTGCTTGAAGCTCAAGGACCGTATGGTGAAGAAGGGTTTATTTATCAAGCCTATTCGCCATTGCCAAAATTTGGAGATAATCACACCTTGATTGGTTCTTGGTTGGTTGACGATCAACCAGCGGGTATATCAGTAAGGGAAGATACCTCCCTTATTACTCAAGATATGTCGCGTTATTTACCGCATATTATTTTGTGACAATTTGACATCTCATTTTCTATTCATTTAAGTCAAAATACTGTTATCACTTAATCAACGCAGTTTTATGAATAGCAAAAACTTCACATCGCGCACTTCTTCTGGTTTAAGCCAACAGTTAAAAATTGTTGGCTGCATTTTCGTTTTAATCACTGCCATTGAAATAATTAACCTCCTAACTGGGCGGGCATTAAACCATTTCGGTAATATTCCGCGCTATATCCCAGGACTTATTGGTGTTTTAACTGGGCCGTTTTTACATGGGAGTTTAAGCCATTACCTATCGAACATTATCCCATTGTGTGTGCTGAGTTTTCTGATGTTGCAATACGGCAATAAACGATTTTTCGGCGTCACATTTTTTTGCATCATACTAACCGGATTATTAGTGTGGTTATTTGGCCGCTCTGCCAGTCATATTGGCGCTAGCAGTGTGATATACAGTTATTTTGGCTTTCTTTTATTAGCTGGCTTTTTGAGCCGAAAGTTCAAGTTGATCATCATATCTTTGCTGGTGGCTTTTTTTTACGGTGGCCTAATATTCGGGGTGCTGCCCGCAAGAACCTTTGTATCTTGGGAAGGACATCTATTTGGCTTTATCTCTGGTTTGATTGCCGCAAGATTGTGGGCTAAAAACGTGCCGTAACAAGTCAAAAACGAGTGATAACGCTTTATCATTAAATTAACTAAATGTAGTGCTAGAGCGTGAAGTACAACTTCCCTATAATGCATGAGCAGTTTATAAACTAATCAAGGCCCCAATGAGTAATCAAGCCCCTAAAAAGCAAAACGGATTTTTTGGAAATCTGGCATTTAACATCGTTATTCCCGTGGTGATCATGAGCAACTTAAGCTCTGACCAGTACCTAGGCCCTGCATGGAGTATTGTGGCGGCACTTATATTTCCCATCGGGTATGGGCTTTGGGATCTAAAAGAATCAGGCAAAGTAAACGCCTTCTCTGTGTTAGGGATTGTCAGCGTAATTTTAACTGGCGGGATTAGCCTATTGGAACTTCCTGCGGAATATATAGCGATAAAAGAAGCTGCCATTCCGGCAGTTATCGGTATTGCAGTATTGATAACTCAGCGCACGACTAAGCCCCTATTAAAGGTCCTTGTACTCAATGAGCAAATTGTCAATTGGGATAACTTATCTCAAGCTCTCGAAGCAAAAGGGACCACCAGTGATTTTGAAGGTAAAATGGCGATCAGTTCTTATATCGTTGCCGGTTCGTTCTTCTTATCCTCAGTATTAAATTATGTGTTGGCGAAAGTGATTTTAGTTAGCCCGCCAGGAACAACAGAGTACACAGAAGAATTAGGGCGCATGACGGCCTTAAGTTACCCAGTGATTGTTATTCCCAGCATGATAATGTTAATGGGTGCCCTGTGGTACTTGTTCGCGCAAATCAAAAAGCTAACCGGTGAGGATTTAGAGAACTTCCTCGCGCAGCAATAAGCAGCGAAAACTAATGTACTGAAAAAAAACCGCTGACAACATACATTGTCAGCGGTTTTTTATTACATCATTCGCTAATCCTAACTACTTTCTACCTAGCAAACTAAAGATATTATCCGCGACTTGTGTGTTGTTTAACATTCCACGAAACATTTCACTACCTGGACCTTTAGCAAAAACTGGCACATCCACGCCTGTGTGGCCGCCTGTTGTCCACCCAGTGTTGGTGCGCACATCTAATAAAGTTTTCACCGTTTGATAAGCTATTTCTTCATCTTGCGTGTCAATTGCTTCTATTTTGGATTTTTCTTCTTCATTGAGCGAGAAGCCCAGTAACTCTGCTGCTAATGCACTTTTCTTTTCAGCAGACATTAGCTGTTTAGCAATGGCGTATGGAGACGCTTGCAAATTATCGAGCCATTGAGGCTCCCAGCGATAAATTTTATTTGCGCCAATGGTGAAGCCACCCGTGCTGTGATCAGCGGTCAATACCAGTAAGGTATCAGGATGGGCATCAACATACTGCTCTAACCATGTCATGGTCTGTGCTAAGTCTTGCATTTCGGACATGGCGGCGCCAACGTCATTCGAATGCCCAGCCCAATCTATTTGACTGGCTTCAACAAGTAGAAAGAAACCTTGGTCATTTTCAAGATGTTCCACTGCAGCTTGCGTAAGCGTTTTTAAACGCTGCTTAGGGGGCATATCTAACGCCCAGTTTAAGCCTTGCTCTGCAAACAATCCTAATAAGGGCTGTTTGCTATTGGCTGTTTTCAAGTGTGCAATGTTATCAACGTACTGATAACCAGCCTTTTTGAATTCTGCCACCAAGTTACGGTCGTCACGTATGAAGTAGTCCCAACCACCACCGAGCATGACATCTAATACAAAGTGATCATTAATCTTTTCATCAAAGTAACTATCAGCGATTTGATCGTAGTTTTTCCGGCTTTCGTTGTGGGCCGAATAGCCTGCAGGTGTAGCATGGTTAATCTGTGAAGTCACAGCAACGCCCGTTTTCATTCCCTGCTCTTTCGCCCACTCAAGCACGGTAGAAACTGGTTTTTTATCCACATTAACGGCAATAGCGCCATTATATGATTTCACACCTGTAGCTAACGCAGTTGCGCCAGCGGCTGAGTCAGTCACATAACCTGAGATTCGAGCGGGATAGGTACTTGCCATCCCCACTAACATACGGTCAAAAACGGTTTGCTCTACGTCTAGGGTATTTTTGTCATCAGCGAAATAACGATATGCCGTCGTATACGCAGGCCCCATTCCGTCACCAACAACCATAATCACATTTTTAGGCTCTTGCGCTACGACTCCCAAACTAAGAGCTGATAGCAAAATGGTATTCACAAACTTCATTTCATTCCTATATTTGCTTGTTATTCAAACGCTTGATTATACGCAGCCTTTTATGACATGGCGTACTATCAAGCATGTTTTTTTTAATACCGCGGCGTTTTTTTGTCGCAAAATATTTGCGGAGTTCGCAGCGGGCAAAAAACAAGACGTGCATCCCACATATACCTCTCTCGACACTTTTATCGTTCCAGCAGCTTTATATATATGCTGATTAATATAACCGCCCACCACTCATCCCTTGAAATTCAAAGCGCGCCAATACACATTCATAAAATAAATGACGAAAATCAATATCATTTTCTTTCGTTATTGAAATTCTGTTAGTAGGATTCAGTCATCGGTTAGCAGCAACATTCGGTTTACAAACCCGCTAATCAAATTTTACTTTCAAACATAAGGAACATCGTCATGTCTAACTATACAAATGACATTCAAGCTGCCCAAACCTTAACAGGCGAAAATAGCCAAACGTGGAATGCAATCAACCCTGAATACGTTGCACGAATGAAAGCACAAAACCGCTTCAAGACAGGCTTAGACATTGCGAAATACACTGCGGGTATCATGCGTAAAGATATGGCTGACTATGACAATGATTCAAGCTCATATACGCAGTCTCTAGGTTGCTGGCACGGGTTCATCGGCCAACAAAAAATGCTAGCCATTAAGAAGCATCACGGTTCCACTGATAAGCGTTATTTGTATTTATCAGGTTGGATGGTCGCGGCGCTGCGTTCTGAGTTTGGCCCACTACCAGACCAATCTATGCACGAAAAAACGTCAGTACCCGCTTTAATAGAAGAACTTTATACGTTCTTGCGACAAGCTGACGCGAAAGAGTTAGGCGAATTATTCACAGCCCTTGATAAAGCAAAAGAAGCAGGCGAAAGCACGCAAGAGATTCAAGACAAAATTGATAACTACCAAACTCACGTAGTACCTATTATTGCTGATATTGATGCCGGTTTTGGTAACGAAGAAGCGACTTACTTACTTGCTAAAAAGATGATCGAAGCCGGTGCATGTTGTATTCAAATCGAGAACCAAGTGTCTGATGCGAAACAATGTGGCCACCAAGACGGTAAGGTAACCGTACCTCATGAAGATTTCTTGTGTAAAATCAATGCAGTACGTTACGCTTTCCTTGAGCTAGGTGTAGATGATGGTGTGATCGTTGCCCGTACTGATTCTCTAGGTGCAGGCCTGACGCAAAAAATCCCGGTGTCTCAATCACCTGACGACTTAGCGGCTCAATACAATGCCTTTTTAGAAACGTCAGAAGTGTCTTCTGTTGATGATCTAAAAGACGGTGACTCTGTGTTGAAACTAGATGGCAAACTTGTTAAGCCAGTTCGTTTACCGAATGGGTTGTACAAGTTCAAAGAAAACACTGGTTTCGACCGTGTGGTACTTGACTGTATCACCTCACTACAAAATGGTGCTGACTTACTGTGGATTGAAACAGAAAAACCTCACGTTCAGCAAATTGGTGAAATGGTAAGTGCCATTCGTAAAGAAGTACCAGACGCGAAGCTAGTTTATAACAATTCTCCTTCTTTCAACTGGACGCTTAACTTCCGTCAGCAAGTATTTGACGCATGGTCTGAGCAAGGTAAAGATGTAGCTGACTACAACCGTGATGAATTGATGTCTGCACGTTACGACGCCTCTGAACTGGCTCAAGAAGCAGACGAAAAAGTACGCACATTCCAAGCTGATGCAGCACGTGAAGCAGGTATCTTCCATCACTTGATCACACTACCAACTTACCATACGGCAGCACTTTCAACTGATAACCTAGCGAAAGGTTACTTCGGTGAGGAAGGTATGTTGGCATACGTTAAAGGTGTTCAACGTAAAGAGCTACGTGAAGGGTTAGCTTGCGTGAAACACCAAGCAATGGCCGGCTCTAACTTAGGTGATGATCACAAAGAATATTTCTCTGGTGAGCAAGCGCTTAAGGCATCAGGTAAAGACAACACTATGAACCAGTTCGACGTTGCCGTATAACGTTTAAGGCTTCATTTTATGAAAATAGCAGGGTCACCTGCTATTTTTTTGCCTGCCTGATAGCATTCACTTGTAAAATATATTTAGCCCCAACATCATTATATGATATTGAAATTTCGTTATATTCTATTGCCCAAACCAGCTAAAAATTAAAATTATTCATAAAATACAAAAACTTAATTTTTTTCATAAACCCTCTGGTATCTTTTTCTCATCTAAGTACAATCTGGTAATACAATAAAAAACAAGAAGTGCATTAATAGTATGAATATTTCAAAAGTGGACCTTAATTTATTGGTGTACCTGGATGTCCTTTTACGCGAAGGCAGCGTAACCCGCGCCGCGAACCAACTGAGTATCACCCAGCCAGCCATGAGCAATGGCTTGAAACGCTTACGTGATCTATTTAAAGATCCATTACTGGTGCGTACCAGTGATGGCATGACTCCGACTAAGCGTGCCTTAGAACTTCAACCGGTTATACGCGACGTGTTATCCAAACTTGAAGCATCTATTCAACCCGAAACAGACTTTGTGCCAGAAACCAGCAAACGTACGTTCAGGATTATGGCCAGCGATTACGCCGAATCAACTTTGCTGCTTGAGGTTATTCGCCAACTCGCTAAAGTCGCGCCCAATATTACCTTGGACATGATCACCCCAAGTGACGTGACCTTTCATGATGTTGAGCAAGGTAAAGTAGACATGGCAATCAATCGCTTTGAAGAATTACCTCTGTCCTTTCATCAAAAAGTAGTGTGGTACGATCGCTTTGCCTGTGTTGTTAGCAGTAACAATCCCATCGTGGAGAATTTTACTCTACAAAATTATATCGACAGTAAGCACATATGGGTCAGTAAAACCGGCTTTGGTGTAGGTGTAGGGATAGATCCAAATGAAGTCCAAAAGCTTGGATGGGTGGATGCTGAGTTAACTAAAATCGGCCAAAAACGCGATATAAGAGTGTTTACTCGTCACTATCACGTTGCGCTGCAATTGGCTAAAGTGCAAAACCTTGTGGCGACGCTTCCTAGTAAAGCCGCAGCGCTTTATGAGAATGATCCAAACATAGTAATTTTAGACCCGCCTTTTGATATTCCCCCTATCGGCCTAAAAATGGCTTGGAGCGCTTTGTTACATCACGATGCTGGGCATATTTGGCTACGACGATTGATCACTGATGTAGGTGAAGCATTGTCCGCTCAGTAGTACATTCATATAATTTATAGCTGAGATAGAAACCATAAATTAAACAAAGTAAGCTTTACTTCGTAGACTGGGTTCATAGCCTTACAAATGGAGTAGATCATGCAAGCATACATTCAACGTGAACAATTACAGGTAGCAAAAGAACTTGCTACCTTCATCGAAGATCACGCTCTACCAGGCAGTGAAGTGTCCCCAGCAGATTTTTGGGCTAGTTTTAGTAACATTCTCGCCCAGCTCACCCCTGTGAATGACGCATTGTTGGCTAAACGAGATTCACTGCAAGCAAAAATCGATGAGTATTGCCAGACTCATTCACCTCTTGAGCCCAGCGCTTATAAAACCTTTCTACAAGACATAGGCTATTTAGAAACGCCACCAGCGGACTTTTCGATTACCACTGAGCAGGTTGATGACGAAGTGGCGGCTATGGCCGGTCCACAGCTTGTTGTGCCTATTAATAACGCGCGCTTTGCACTTAATGCTGCGAATGCTCGGTGGGGGAGCTTATATGACGCGGTCTACGGTACAGATGTTATTCCTGAAGATAACGGAGAGACACGTACCAAGGAATACAATCCGACACGAGGCCAAAAGGTAATAGACTACGCAAGAAAGTGGCTAGATGTTATCGCCCCACTGACAAACGGCTCACATACAAGCAGCCAAGGTTACGATATTACATCAGGTCAGTTAGTGATCACCCTTAATGATGAACGCACTGCTACCCTGACAAACCCTAGTCAGTTCGTTGGTTTTAGTGGCGATAAAAACAGTCCTAGCGCAATCTTATTAGTCCACAACGGTTTACATATAGAACTTCAGTTTGATCGCTCACATCAGATTGGCCAACGTGATCCCTCAGGCATGAAAGATATTCTTGTGGAATCGGCGCTGACCACCATCATGGATTGCGAAGATTCAGTTGCCGCCGTAGATGCCGAAGATAAAACTCTGGTTTACCAAAACTGGTTAGGGTTAATAAAAGGCACCCTTGAGGTGAACCTTAATAAGCCAGGTAGCTCATCCATAAGACGCTTAAACGCAGATCGCCACTTCACATCAGTTGACGGACAACCTAAAACATTAAATGGCCGCAGCATGATGTTTGTGCGTAATGTGGGTCATTTAATGACGAACGACGCGATATTGTTTCAAGACAAACCCATCTATGAGGGGATCATGGATGCAATGATTACCAGCCTAATCGCTAAGCACGATTTACTCGGAAATGGCGCGTATCGAAACAGTAAGGCAGGCAGCATCTACATCGTTAAGCCTAAAATGCATGGCTCGGAAGAAGTCGCCTTCGCTGATACCCTGTTTAGCCGAGTTGAGGATGCACTTTCATTACCGAAAAATACCTTGAAGATGGGTATTATGGATGAAGAGCGTCGCACTAGTGTTAATTTAAAAGCCTGTATTCATGCCGCTAAAGCTCGCGCAGTGTTTATTAATACTGGCTTTTTGGATAGAACTGGTGATGAAATTCATACTTCCATGCATTTAGGGCCATTTGCGTTAAAAGCTGAAATCAAGCAACAGCCTTGGTTAACTGCCTATGAGTTAGCCAACGTGAAAATTGGTGTAGACGCCGGTATGTCTGGCAAGGCACAAATAGGTAAAGGTATGTGGCCTATACCAGATAATATGGCGGATATGATGCAAAGTAAGACTAACCATCCGCAATCTGGTGCAAATACCGCATGGGTTCCCTCACCTACTGCCGCAACGCTGCATGCTTTACATTATCATCAAATAGACGTATTCAAATTACGCCAACCTATTGTAACAAATGACTTTGATGGGCTAGACGACATTCTCACAGTACCATTGTTAGAAAACCGTTCAGCTCTTAATGAGCAAGACATACAACGCGAGTTAGACAACAATGTGCAGGGAATTCTAGGTTATGTGGTGCGCTGGGTACACCAAGGAATTGGGTGCTCGAAGGTCCCCGACATTAATGATGTTGGGCTAATGGAAGACAGAGCGACCCTAAGGATTTCTAGTCAGCATATTGCTAACTGGCTGTTGCACGGCTTGATTAACGAAACACAAATCAATGACTCTATGTTGCGCATGGCAAAACTAGTCGATGAACAAAATCGTTCAGATAAGGAATACATCCCTATGATGCCAGAACCTACGCAAACAACTGCCTTTCAAGCGGCTCAAGAGCTTATATTACAAGGAACGGCTCAACCAAATGGTTACACCGAACCGGTTTTGCACGCTAAGCGCAGAGAAATGAAAGAGAAACTCGCTAACTAAAAATACTGTCAACCTACGGGCCTGGTGGTGCGTTGTTCTTCGCACTATCAGGCTTATTCACTCCTTTACCTGCCACCCACTTCAACACATTTCTGTAGCCTTTGGCAGCTGTATGCATAAGTAAAATATGCACTGGCATTTTTATCCAATGCCCTCTCACTAATGCCATCATATTTGCCAGTGTTAACCCTGGCACATTACATAATTTATGATGAGGTTGAAGTACCCTTTTATACACCCAGTCATATACCACTAACTTAGGGCGTGACGGTAACCAGACTTGGCTTTTTTGCAACACTGTTGAAGGAACCGGAGTATCAAAAAGTGACGTTGTGTAACGCAATGCTAGGGCGATCTCTAAACCGAAACCTGTCTTTTGCGCCAATATAAACAGCGCATCCCAAAACGTTTGTTGCGTGCCGAATTCGCTAAATAGTAGGTGTAAATCTGATAAATCCCGAAAACCATGGTGGTACTCTTCTTGATAAAACAAATGTACGGCACTGTGTAAGATCATAGCCTCTGGCGCTAATACGCGAGCACCGCAGGCTAGCGAGCGAGCCCCTTCGGTAAAATCAGTTATCTCTGGTGCCTTGCCACTGATAATTGGCACGAGATTATGGTGTAGATCTAATATTGTGCCTCGCCCTGAGTGCTTCAAAGGCGGAATTTCGTGGGCCCACTGACGATAATACATATCATCGTAGTCGTCATTTGGTTGACTAAACCAAGCGTAAACGCTTAGGCGCGCTTCAATCTCGCGTAGGTTCTCTTTTGACACCAACATATCAATATCTGAAAAAACTCGGCCTATGCCCGCGTCACACCCGGATAACGTATAAGCTGCGCCTTTTAGATAGTAGACATCTTCATGATGAAATTTGGTTAATATACGTTTGAATTCAGTCGCTTCGAACTGCACTTGCTGAGCTAATAATTTAGCATGATATTTAGCTGAAATAAGATGTGTTCTGGCGTATTCGGGTAGCGAATCGCCGTCAGTATCGAGGGCGTAAGCCATCCTAGGTAACACGGATGCGTCACGCGCTATTCTTATTAAGTATTCCCAATCTAATAGCGAAATAGACTGAGGTATATCACCTGACAGTAGTTTAACTAAATGGGCAGTGTATTTGGCTGTCGTGCTCATGCTGAAAACTGCCCTTCATTCAAAAACGCCAGTACCTCAGCTAAATCGTTATAGTGTATTTCCACTGCAGCGGTATTCTCGACTAACCTTTGCAATGCGAGAAAACCGTCTGCGCCTAATACAGAGTCGTTAAAGGCATTGTCTGACAGCGCTTGAAAAGCATCAGCTTTGGTTAAGCTGTAAATGTCTAACGAAACATCAGGTGTGTATTTGGGTAACACAACAGCCATCACCTGCACTGTTTGCTTAATATGATCAACACTTGCAATAGGTGGCTTCACATGAGCCACATCACCTTTATTGGTATCTCTGGCAATATTTGAAATAGACACATCTGGGAACCAAGATTTCACCAAATCTATTGAGTTATTCTTCAAACAAATGGGGCGAACAAAGGGGTGAACTAGGCCTGTCTCTAAATTAATAACCGTCATTTCGTCTGAGAGTAAACGCCAACCGGTATGGGCCAAATAAGCCGTTAATGTGCTCTTACCTGAGCCAGGTGGCGCAGGGAAAATAATCGCTTTACCGTCTTTTTCCAGCACTGCACCATGAAGTAAAAGGTATTTGTGCATATGTGACGCCATGCACCAGTTCATCCCCCACTCTAACACCGGATACGCTTGTGAACGCGGTAGAGGTAGAAATGGCACGAAGTCATCGAGTAAGAAGTGGATCTGCGGTTTATACCAGCGCCTCAAGGATTTAGGTGATTGCACGGCAACCCGAAAATCCGCAGGAGATGCTTCATCAAGTAATTCATAGTCACCATATAGCTGATAAAACACGCGCTGCACATCGGGCAAGGCCGATTGAACGCCAAATGCTGCCACGCCTAGATCAATATTGATATCTCCTGTTATCAATCTCGCAGCGGCTTCAGATGCCGATATATCTCTAAGCCTCAAGTGATCCCACCTTATCAATGATACGCTCAGTTAACAGGTGCTTAATTGATTGCTCTATTTCATCTAATGAATAATCAGGTAGCGCTGCGCGCATTTGTTCTTCGCTGAAATACGAACCTAGTCGATATTGCTCGATAAAGGCGTGAAACTGATAATTTAACCGAAGGGTATTCCCTGTGATAGGCACAAACACAAAAACGCCAGACGAATCGCTGGCGTTATAGAATAAAACATCTGAGTTAATTGTGTACAAATGAAACTGCAACCACTGACTCTAACGTGTATAGGTTTGATTCAGTGCTTCAAGCAGTGCACCTTGGTCATTCATCGCTTCATCTTCTAACATTAAAGCGTAGTCAGCAGGGGTCACGTCAACGGAAAGAGGATAAAATCCTGCTTCGGCATTTAAATAACCGGCCACAAGATTTTTATCGATTTCAGAACCACGCTTCAAAACTCGGTACAAACTCGAATTACGCCCAACCTCATTCCCAGTTGGAGAGGTGCTGAAAACGTTCTTCCATTTAATTCCCTTTAATCGGCTTTTCTCGCTTGAGGCGGACAACCAAGCCGTTGGGGATGCACCATTGATATTTGTAGTAGTACACGCTTGTGATAAATTTCCTGACAGATTACCTGAAACCGTACAACCATTGGCCGTGGTCGCCCAAGTTGATTTAGCCGGAAGACTAACAATTAATGCTGCAGCGGATCCTTTTACTAGAAACTTACGTCGGTTTGAAACAGCTTCTTTGCTATTCTCTGGTTTATTGTCGACGACATTCATTATTTTTAATACTCCATTTGTAACGCTCATCAGCCAAACCAAGCAATACCTAGGCCACTATGTAACCATTTGATTTTTATATATATAATAAGCTCTGTTTAAAAAACTGTAAATTTTAGTGACAGCGTTTATGTAACTGCGATTTAGTTTACGTCAAAGCCTTTCTTATTGCTCAGCATTCTCAAATATTTAACGGGAATAGCATAGCTTATGCCGCTTGGTTTTTCTAATACTGCTTCTTTCGTTTCCTTAATAAAGACTTTATTTATGATGCCTACAACATCACCTGTTTCTGCGTCATATATAGCGCTGCCACTATTACCTGGATAGGCTGTCATATCTAATTGGTAAATCATAAACGGGTTTTCTAAGCGATTACGCATGGTCATGGTTAAATTCCGCGAATTTGCACTTGGTATCACATCTGGTGTCAACGCAGCGATCATTCCCTTATGAGTTGCAGGGTATAAGCCTAGAATTGAGCCAATCGGAAACCCTGTCATCAATATATCCTGTCCATCTTCAGCATAGGTGTCGGAACCAAGTTTGAGTGCAGGTAAGGTATCGCGAATTTTTAATATAGCGAGATCGTGTACTGGGTCTTTTGCTACAATTTCAGCCTTATGAATTTTAGGCTGGCGCCCCGTTCCTGAAAATATAATATGATACTGAACAATTTGTGGATCTAGCGGTTCTGATACCACATGGTAGTTAGTAGCGATTAACGTTCCATCGCCGAATACAAAGCCGCTTCCTCGTAACTGATGGCTAACGGCCGACATAGCATCGTACAAACCCACTCCCACCACTGATGGCTTAATACGCTTTACGAGATTTGTTTTAGGTGAGGCGTTGGCTGTTGCCAAAAATGTTATACAAGAAAAAACAACACAAATGATTTTATAAATAGAATTTTTCGTTATCATAATAAGCTACTTACTATTTCGTAGGGCTAATGTGAAAATAAACGTTGTCACAACAATAGTCTAACGTGATTAATACCTTAGGGTTATACACAAAATATCAGGATTAATGAAATGAAAGTATTAGTCACAGGCGCAGCTGGGTTTATCGGTTATCACGTTTGTCAGGTGTTATTAACACGAGGCGATGAGGTTGTTGGTATTGATAATATCAATGATTACTATGATGTAAATTTAAAACACGGTCGTTTAAATGAGTTGACGGCGCACTCAAACAGCAAAAACTTCAATTTTATCAAATTGGATATTGCTCAGCGCAGTGAAATGGAAGCTTTGTTCGCTGAGCACAAATTTGACAAAGTAGTACATTTGGCAGCGCAAGCAGGTGTGCGTTATTCCATAGAGAATCCCCACGCCTATATCGACAGCAACATAGTGGGCTTTACCAATATTTTGGAAGGTTGCCGACACAATGCAGTGCAACACTTGGTGTACGCATCATCAAGTTCTGTATACGGTGCCAATGAATCAATGCCTTTCTCGGTATCTGACAACGTGGATCATCCAGTGTCGCTTTACGCGGCAAGTAAAAAAGCCAATGAATTGATGGCGCACACTTACAGTCATTTGTACGACTTACCCACCACAGGGCTGCGCTTCTTTACCGTCTATGGGCCATGGGGCCGCCCAGATATGGCTTTGTTTAAATTTACCAAAGCAATTTTGGAAGATGATCCCATTCAAGTTTACAACTTCGGAAATCATAGACGAGACTTTACCTATATTGACGATATTGTCAGTGGTGTAATCTCAACACTAGATCACAATGCTCAAAGAAACTCTCAGTGGCAAGGTAAAACACCTGATCCTAGCAGTAGTAAAGCACCGTGGCGCGTTTATAACATCGGCGCACAAACTCCAGTCAACTTGCTTGATTTTATCACGACCTTAGAAGCTGCATTAGGCAAAGAGGCCGTCAAAGAACTATTGCCAATGCAACCAGGTGATGTGCCAGATACATTTGCCAATGTTCAAGCACTGGTTGACGATGTGGGTTATCAACCAACGACACAACTGAAAGAAGGCATTACGAATTTCGTAAATTGGTATAAAGACTTTTATAACCTTTAAAGGAAGCGAAATGCTGCAATTTTTAGCGAACAGTTTGAGCTCGCCCATGGTTCATGGGCCGTTACTGTTTCTTATATTGCAGCTACTTTCTCGTATTGTCCCCAAGGGCAAGCGAGTTTATCAATGGCTTTCTTGTCTACCTATTCTTTGGGTATTTTTTTGCAGCTTGGTTTATCCAAGTGTTTTACTCATTAAACCATTGGAAGACCAATACCCTACCGTCAAAGTATCATCAAAACTGTGGCAAAACGCCGATGCTATTGTTGTATTAGCCTGTAATCATTTTGATGACGAAGGCTTACCCTTCGTCAGTAGGTGGCCACAGTGCACAATGCAGCGTAATTTGCACGCTGCTTTGATGTACAAAGAAAAACACCTTCCGATTCATTTAGCTGCTGGTATTCTTAACGAGTTAGACTCAGCTTCGCAAGCGCACTACAACAAAACATTTTTAATGACATTAGGTGTTAGCCCTAACGACATCTATACCCATCCTCAGGGCCATGATACTGAGTCCGAAGTAGACGCTTTAGCACCGCATCTAAAAAATAAATACGTTGCATTGGTCACCTCTGCTAGCCACTTACCTCGAGCTGTACAATACTTTGAGTTGCATGGTATTAAGGTTTTACCTATCCCTGTGGAGCACTTAAGTAGAAAAAATGTGTCATTCACTATAGGGTTACCAAACGCATTTAGTTTATATCGCAGTGAACGCGCTATTCATGAGTACTTAGGTCTAATATACCAGCGATATTTTAAGTGATAAAACAGTTAATATAATGTGAAAATCGCGCACATATATTTGATTCGCGTGCTCATTAAGTTCAGCAAAGGAAAAGCAAGGGACTAAAAATGAAGTCAATAGTGCCCATTTTTTCAGGTGGTGGAACTCGGTTAACAGTTCACATCGGTGTGTTTGACGCACTACAAAAGCTCGACATCCATTTTCACCACATGGTAGGTGTATCCGGTGGCTCAATTGTCGCTGCACTATTTTGCTGTGGTGTACCTTTAGCTGACATAAAACACTTGGCGATGACAACAGACTTCAAAAAATTTAAGGGTTTTTCGTTGTTTAGATTGTTACGACAAGGAGGGTTAAGCTCCGGCGATCAATTTGAAGCTTGGATGGACAAGCATCTTAAAGGGCAAACATTTTCTGACATCGAAAAAGACTTACATATTTTAGCTACAGACGTAAATGGTGGCGGCCCTGTGGTCTTTAGTCGCAAAACGAGCCCTGACTTAAAGATATCGAAAGCGGTGCGCTTTTCTATGTCTATACCACTATTTTTCAGCTTTCAAGCCTATAAACACCACGTGCTTGTTGATGGTGCTATTCTATCTGAAGATGCGTTATATCAAGACTGGGCAGGTGATGGTTCACCCGTTATGTGCTTTAAGCTAAAAAGCGAACACGTGACTGACTCGAGCTTCAAAAAAAGTTGGCTGCCATTACGCCAATATGTGATGATGCTAATTAGAACCTTCATGACGGCAATGTCGCGAGAGTACGTACATGCAGAGTATTGGCGGAATACTATTATCATTAATACGGGGAAATTATCTCCCGTTGATTTTAATATTACCCCTTTGCAAAAAGAGGAGTTGTACAATATCGGGTTTAAAACCGCTTTTGAATTTGTGCCTAAACGAATGCAGTTTTATACCGATACACAACTAAGGAACTAGATGTGGACTACCGTTTTAAAGATCAAAGCCTATGAAGCAATTTAGAAAATACGCTGACCTGCCTATTATCGGGCCAGTGGTAAAAAAATTAATGAACGTTGTGGTGAGCCAAAAGGCGAACCAAATTTCTAAGCATTTTGCCGAATACCTTAGTCCGGTCGTAGCGCTTAGTGATGAGCTGCGTAATGAATCTTATAAAATTAGACACAAGGTATACTGCGAAGAGTTGAAGTTCGAAGATTTACGACCTGACGAGATGGAAACAGATCAATTCGACAGTCACTCTACCCATTGCTTAATCAAACACATTCCTACTGGCGAATATGCTGGCACCGTTCGGATAGTTCGTTCGACCAGTGAAGAACAGTTGTTACCCATTGAAAAGTACTGTATCAGCTCAATTGCTGACGACGCTGTGCACCCAAGCGACTTTCCGCGAAGTGAAATATGTGAAATATCACGCTTAGCTGTTCCCGCTCAGTTTCGAAAACGTGCCACGGATAAATTTAAAGGGTCAGCAACAGGTGCGATTAACGAACACATATATTCAGAACGAGAGTTACGGTGCTTCCCTTTTATTGCTGTGGGCCTTTACCTATGTGCCGCGTCTACTTCTCGAAAGCATGACATTAAACACTGTTTTGTCATGATGGAACCCAGGTTAGCTCGCAGCTTACGTTTTGTAGGCATTCCCTTTCAACAAGTGGGCCCAGTGGTCGAATATCACGGAAAACGCGCTCCCTATTACATCAGTCGCCATTTATTAATGAGCGGCCTGACGCCAGGATTTAAGCGCATGCTTAAAAACATTGAAAAGAAAGTCGCTACACAGTTTAGATAAGGACATAACACCTCAGGTATACGGTTTGGTCTAAACACATATGAAAAGTGAGAATATTGCTGCTTGCGCATTATAGCGCTTGCTATTAGGCCGATAAACCAAACGACACCCCGCATCTATGCCAGCATTGTCATGTAGATTTGTGGAAATCTTTCTGCCTGACAATAAAGATTCATTTCCCAGAGAATTTTGCGTTTACTCACGGTACCGCCACTTTGTATAGTATATTCACCATGCTAAATGTTTAACCTAGGAATGAAAATGGTCGTAAAGGAACTTATCCAAACAGCTTTAACTAAAAATGAAGCTTGTGTATTTGACGAAGTTCACGCCTCCCAAGAGTATGGAAAAACCACATTTTCCAGCAATGTGAGCATTGATTGTGCTGTGCAAATCCTCAACGAATCAGCCATTCCCAAGTTACTTAAGTTAGCAAATGAACACCAATTTTATCTTTACCCGATCAGTACTGGAAATAACTGGGGTTATGGCTCAATCCAAAGTACGCCAATTGACGGACCTAGAGTGGTGGTTGACTTAGGCCAGCTAAACGCGATTATTCCAATTAATAAAAAAGCAGGTTTGATCACCGTTCAACCTGGTGTCACCCAGCAAGATTTGTACGATTTTTTGCAGCAAAATGATTGGCCTTTCATGGTGCCAGTTACAGGTGCAGGCCCAAATTGTAGCATTTTAGCCAATGCCCTTGAGCGAGGATATGGTATCACCCCTCGAACTGATCACTTTGCGGCAGTGAATGCGTTAAAAGCATACCTTCCTCATCCTGACTTATGTCATTCGAAATTTGAATCTGCGGTATCAGCACTCGATAGCTCCTCAAATGACTACATTGATAAAACGTTTAAATGGGGCTTAGGCCCCTATATTGATGGCCTTTTTACCCAAAGTAATTATGGAATAGTCACGGAAATGACCATTCGCCTGGCGCCTAAACCTGCGCATTTTAGTGCGTTTTATTTGCAAGTATTTGACGCCAACAATTTCAGCGAGGCAGTCACACTTATCGAGGAAACCTTATTAGAGTCCGAAGGTATCATTGGCTCCATCAACCTAATGGATCGCCGCCGACTCGTATCTATGGTGGCTCAAAATCCTAATGGTCAATCCCAACATACAGTGATGACTGATGCGCAAATTGAAACGATAGCCAAGGACCAGCGCTTACCCCAATGGATGATAGTGGGAACCATATATGGTTCTAAAAAGGTCGTAGCCGCCACTCAAGCGCAATTCAAGAAACGTGCTAAACACATAGGCCAGCTCAACTTCTCAAACAGCTGGTTAATTAATTTTGCCAAATTTATTGCTGACTTGCCCCTTCCCTCTCTTGCTGCTATTGATAAAATAAGAGCCCAACTACGTACCTTGGACGAAGGTATCGATATCATGCTCGGGAAACCAAACCAAGTAGCGCTTCCCCTTGCGTATTGGCGAAACCCGCGAGTTGCAGCAAATAAAGAACAACGTTTATTGCCGGATAAAGACAGGTGCGGTTTACTCTGGTATGCGCCATTGATAAAGATGTCGCCACAAGTATTGTCAGATTTTGTTGCTTTCGTTAGACAAACCACTCCCAAATACGGAATTGAGCCCCTAGTCACTTTTACAAACCTGAAACATGACTGCATCGATTCCACTGTTCCTTTGGTGTTCGATTTAGAGAACCCAGAAGCTGTCGCCGCTGCACATCAATGCCTCGAAGAATTATTCACTGAAGGCTGTAAAAAAGGGTATGTACCTTATCGAATAAATACCCATCAACAAGCAAAATTGTCAGCCGACGGAATTTTTTGGCAAACTACGAAGGTCTTAAAGCAAGCCATTGACCCAAATGGCATTTTGGCTCCGAATAGATATAATCCCCAAGCTCAAAACAGAGATTAAAAACTCATGGTTTTACGCGCTCATATTGTTCCTAATATGATTATGCAATAAAGTGGTCAACGTAATTCGCCTCAGCTTGGCCAAAACAGCGCATAAACACAGCGCAGTATTAAGAATCAACTAATGGAGTTAGTATGCGTATTAAACTTTTATCATACCTTGTCGCGGTTTCAGCCTTTACGTTAGTCGGTTGCGATTCTAAATCTGCAGAAGAATACATCGCAGCTGCGAAAGTTCAGTATCAAAAAAATGACACGCAAGCCGCTATTATTGATTTAAAAAACGCTATTGCGCTAGATCCTAAGAACAAAGAAGCCCGTGCCAACCTTGGGAAATATTACCTAGGAGCCGGTTCATTTGTTGAATCTGAGAAAGAGTTACGTAGAGCAATAGAGTTAGGGGAGGCAAAAGAAAGTGTTTATCCTGATTTAGTTAAAGCGATCTACTATCAAAATGATTTTGACCGCTTAATTTTATTAACGAAAGATTTCAGCAGTTCCGATCCTCAGGTACAGAGTAGCGTTGCTTTATTTTCATTTCTTGCGGCCTTGAAACAGACCAATAGTGAAACTGATTTGAGTAACGACTTTTCGCTTATGCTGGGTGACGACAAGATACTGGCGCAAGTTTACTATGAATTTTCACAAGGCAACCTTGAGGAAGCGGATCAATTATTAACCCGTTTTCAAAACCCACAGCAAAACCATATTGAAAAACTCATCGTCACAGGCTTATTAAAAGCGCAATTAAAACAGTATTCACCTGCCATTAGCGCGTTGGAACGAGTGGTCAACTTGTCTCCTGAATATTATGTGATTCAATTCCAACTAGCCGATATATTGATCAATGCGCAAGAATATGCAAAAGCCAGAACGCTAACCGATCAGTTATTAAAAATAAACGCTAGAAGTGCATACGCCAACTTACTGATGGCAAAGATCGAATTACACGATGAAAACTATAAAAAGGCATTTGATGCGGCTGAAATTGCTGTACAAAACGGTATCGACAGTACCCAAAGTAACTTATTGGCTGGCGTCAGTGCGTATAAAATAGAACGCACTGAAAGTGCTTATAAATACTTATCGAAGGCGTCAAAAGGTCTACCACACGACCACATGGCAAATCGATTGTTAGTCGACGTGAAAATAAGGCTAGGTGAAACAGAGAATCTTGCTGAAATGCTTGAAGGTATTTCAGGCCAAGACGCACAAAAATCATCTCTGTTAGAAAGTGCCGCCATGTTGAAATTTAGAGAAGGTGATTTGGAAGGCTCTAAAAGCTTATTTTCTCAAGCAAAAGAAGGAGCACCCGATAACGCAGTCACATTGCTACGTGAAGGGTTGGTAAAACTTTCCTCGGGTGATCAATCGGGTATTGAAAGTTTAGAGTCGGCTGTGGAGCTTGACAACACACTAAATGAAGCATGGAGTTTACTAGCACAAGCGCATATGCAAGCCAATGAACCTCAAAAAGCACTCGCAGTGGCGAAACGCTGGCAAGCGGTCAATGAAGTCGACGGGTTGGTATTAGAGTCATATATCTATCAACAGCTTAATGATGATACACAAGCAAGAGGCCTGCTCGACAAAGCGCTTTCTATGGAGCCTGATAATTTTGCTGCCATGCGTTTTCTTATGCTTTTGAATGCTCGGGAAAAACGTTTTTCTGAAGCTCGAGAGTTAGCTGAAAAGTTAATAAAAACATCTGATAATCTAGACGGTAAATATCAGCTTGTACTGACGCTGATAAATATTGCCATCGCGCAAAATGACATGGCTTCAGTAGAATCTTTATTTAAATCTTTGCTAAACGAGCACAAAGATGAAGAAACAAGCTATACCCTACAATTGAAGGTCGGCCTTGCCACTTTGTACAATTATCAAGGGGAGTACCAAAAATCCCTCGAATTACTTGCACCACTAGATGATTCAAAAGACTTTTTTGTATTATCTGAATTGGGGGAAACGTATTCAGGAATGAATGATTTCAACAATGCAAAAGCGACCTTTCAACGCTTAATAGACGTTTTTCCTCGCGATACCAGAAGTTGGGTTCAATATGTAAATTTGCTTAACAAGTTTAACCTTCAACGCGACGCGGTAGATTCTGCCGCTCGTGCTGAGCTCGCGATCCCTAATGATCCCCGCCTAACCGTGCTTAGCATAAGAGCGCTTATTCGCTCGAAAGCCATAGAAAAAGCCCAACAAAAAATGAAGGCGATGGAGGCGAAAGGTAACAGCTCTCCTATGTTTACCCTATTTGAGGGTGAAATTGCACTGTTTAACAAAGATTATGAAACCGCTAGCAACTTACTGACACAATACTACAATGACTACCCCTCATGGGATTCAGCGGTACCATTGGCCAATGCCTTAGCGATGCAAGACAACGCTGAATTAGGTGGAAAATATCTAGTCCAACAAACTGCCAAAAGTCACTCTAAATTGCGTAAAATTCATTATATTGCAGAATATTATGCGAAAAATGGCGAACAAGACGCAGCAAGCGAATATTATCAAGCACTATTGGAACTCATTCCTGAAGACTTTGTTACCTTGAATAATTACGCCAATCTGGCGATCGCACAAGGCAATACCGGTAAAGCGGTCGAACTTGCACAAAAGGCATTAAAAATTCAGCCTAATTCTCCATATGCCATGGATACACTTGGGTGGGCATTATTTCATGAAAATAAATATTCTGACGCACTCACTTATATTAAAAAGGCTCATGCTGAATTGCCCAAAAACAATGAAGTTACCCTTCATCTCATTGAATTACTAATAGCGACAGGGAGTAAGGATAAAGCGAATGGACTCATTAATAGATTCAAGCCCAGCAACGATGCAGAAAAAAGCACGCTAGCTCGTTTAAGCGCAAATATTTAATTTATGACTAGTTACAGACCTAGCAAATATTGTTTGCTGGGTCTGTTGTGTTTAATTCACACGAGTAAACCGTATCTATACCGTTACACACTATCCTCTTGAAGATACTGCTCGGCATCAGGCGCTGTGGGAATGTCTCTATGATCGTTCTGATGCCAGTGTTTTTCTGAGCTGGTCTTGGATCCAAGCTTGGCTAGACTCTGCAAGCAGCTTACCCATGGTAATAGCAGCATATCAAGGTAGCGATTGTGTTGGATTGGCATTGGCTGCTCAGCGCAATACGCCCTCCTCCACTGGATGTAAAATCAAGCAATTGTGGCTACATCGAAGTGGCGAACAGGCAATAGATCAAGTGTGGATTGAGCACAACGACTTCCTTGTGCAGCGAGACAACAAAGCCCAAATCCGTTTAGCTATGTTTGAATACCTGTATGCGCAAAAAACACTGTGGCAGGAGCTCTATTTTGGTCTAGCGGAGTCCAGTGTAATCGGTACGCTTACGGCGAAGTCGACTTTTTATAGAGAGGTTATAAGCTCACCAGATTTTGAAGTGGATTTGCTTAACAAAAGTCATTTAAATGATTATCTCGCCGATTTATCCAAGAATACCCGTTCTCAAATTAGACGAACTGAAAAAATCCTTTCTCAAACAGGCGATTTGATTCTAGCTTTAGCAGAAAACGACACTCAGAAAAAACAGTTTTTGGATGATATAGCGCAGCTACATAAAGAGAAGTGGCGAAATACTGAGTTTGGTAGCGGGTTTGATAACCCTATTTTTGAACGCTTTCATCAACAATTAATATTTGAAGAAAAAGAAACAAATAAAACCCGTATTTATTGTCTCATGCTCGACAAAAAGCCAATGGCATACATATATATTTTGATTCATGATAAGACTTGGTATTTTTATCTGTCAGCGATGAAAAGCCATCATGATAATCGTGTAAAAGTAGGGTTACTCGCGCATGCGTATATTATTCAACAAGCCATATCTGAGGGTGTAGCAAAATACAGTTTTCTAGCAGGTGAAGCTCGTTACAAGCGCTCACTATCGAATCAGCCTGAAGCAAGCCAGAAACTGATCTGCTTTTATCAACCAACCCTATTTATGCGTACAAGAGAATTCGTTCGAAGTGCAAAAAGCGTATTAAAAAATTTACTGAGACATTGATAGACAATGATGACCTATGCCAACAGCGCCGACAGAATCCCGATTAACCTAACCAATACGCCCCTTGATGGTATGGTTAAAACGAGTGTTCCTCTAGCCAAAGGGCTGCTATACGATATTCACCAAAGCCAATTGATGGCAAACGGTCAAGTCATCGACTGCGGAGCAAAAGTGTTAGCGACCTGGCCAGACAAAAGCGTTAAATGGCTATATTTGTCTTTCACTGCCCCCTCTAGTGATGATGGCGAAAGTGATGATGACGAGCTCACTCTTACTCTAGAGAAAAAAGCAGATGCCAACTTAATCAGCAGGCTTAGTGGTTTTCATTATGAGTCTAACAATTCTCAAACTACTGTTTCTAACTCACATTACACATTTACACTTAATCACGAAAATGGTCAGTTTTCCATAACACCTTTAGCAAACGAGAACTGTGATGCCAACCCGATAACAGGTGAGTTAACATTACTTGACGCGAGTGAACAAAAATGTGCTATTTCCTGCTGTAGCGTATCAAGTATCACTACACCAAATCTGTTAGACGCGTCTATTTTCACTTTGTCATTGCAGGTTATGGTCAACTACAAAACTGCGGTTAACGATAGTAAATCAGGTATTTCGTCTCGTTTTGAGTTTCACTTTGATTCAGCACAAAGTGACATTCAATTAGATATCACCCTACACAATTCAAAAGCTGCTGTACACACAGGTGGCAGCTGGGATCTTGGCGATCCAAATTCATTTCAATTTTCAGAATTCAGCTTATCACTACACAGTTCAGAAGACTTGCAAGGCACTTCATCACTCAGCTATCAGCTAGACAGAAACGCGCATTGGCAAACACCGCAAGAACTGCCAACGTCTATATTTCAACACTCAAGTGGTGGAAAAAATTGGCAAAGCCCAGTACACCTAGATCACCAGCAGAAAATTCCGTTTGATGTAAAAGGCTATATTGTTGAGCAACAAGGTAAGCAAATTTTCAGCGGAGAGAGAGCGGCACCGCAGATCAGTTGGGTGAACGGGCTCAATCTCGCCGTAGCCGACTTTTGGCAAAAATTTCCTTCCGCGATCACGATATATCCACAGACTATTTGTCTTGGCTTATTCCCCAAACAAGATAACAAACAATATGAGCTACAAGGTGGGGAAAAAAGCACGCACTCAATATACTTTGGTGTTAAAAATGCGCCTAATGGCGCATACTTTTTCACTGATGGTAACTATGCCAAGCCACACATTAGTCAATATGCCCATACCGACATACCACTGTACACTGAATTTCAGCAGGTTAATGGTGAACTGCAATCATTGATAAATAACGGTTTACATTCACAACGCAATTTTTTTGAAAAACGCGAAATGCTAGATGAATATGGTTGGCGGAATTTTGGTGATATATATGCTGACCATGAAACGGCAGAACACCAGGATGATTCGATTTTCGTTTCACACTATAACAACCAGTACGATCCAATTTATGGTTTCTTGCGGCAATTTATACTAAGCAATGACCAACAGTGGTTTACGCTAGCCGACGATCTAGCCAAGCATGTTATGGATATCGACATTTATCATACCAAGGACGATAAAGACGAATACAATGGTGGGCTTTTTTGGCATACCGACCACTACTTACAAGCATTCACCTCAAGCCATCGCTCTTATTCAAAACACCAAGGTAAAGGCGCATATCAAGATCATGCCGGAGGTGGTGGTCCAGGAGGGCAACACTGCTACACATCAGGTTTAACCCTGTACTATTTGCTGACCGGAAACCAACGCGCAAAAGAAGCTGTTTTAACGCTAACCAATTGGATTACTTATGTATATGAAGGTGGCAACACTTGTTTTGAGCTTTTACTCGCACTCAAAAACCGTCATGTCCCAGGGTTAAAAAACCACTTCAACGGGCAATACCCGCTCGACCGAGGAACGGCTAATTATATTAATGCGCTTTTAGACAGCTATGTATTAACAAGTGACGATACGCTTCTACGTAGGGTTGAACATATCATTCAACATACAGTGCACCCAAACGAAGATATAACACTGCGCAACCTAGAAAACATTGAAGAAACGTGGTTTTACACGGTTTTCCTGCAATCAGTCGTGCGATACTTAGACATTAAGCGTGCTAATAATGAGCTTAATCAGGAATTTTACTATGCACGAGATTGCCTGATGCATTTCGCCCACTGGATGCACAACCACGAATATATGTATCTAGATAAGCCCGATATTCTTGAGTATCCGAATGACACTTGGACCGCCCAAGACTTACGCAAAGCACATGTGCTTAGTGCTGCATACTATTACGCAAACAAAACCGACAATGCACTCTTGGAAAAGGCAAAGTACTTCGAACATGAAGTGGCAACGCGCTTAGCGCTCAGTGATACCAAGACGTACACACGTATTATGGTTCTGCTGATGCAAAATGATGGCCCCACACATTATTACGAGAACCTACCACTTGAACAAACATTCGCAACGGTAAACCCTAACTGGGCGAAACCTAAAGGTGAAAGCAACTCAGTCATTGGCCAAGTATTCACAGCGTTTTGTAAGCGTTTACTAGCACTTTCAATAAGCAATGAAGTAAACTGGCTCAAAAAAAGGCTAGGATAGCCAATGGCACTTTTAGGATCGCTTAACTAGATGCACGTATCATTTATCATTCCCCATAAAGGGCGGTTTGAAATGCTTATTCAAACCATCGAATCGGTTGCGAAACAGGCATTCGATTTAACTCAAATTGAAGTCATTGTTGTCAGTCAGACTCCTGAGGCCTTGAACCAAACTTTAAACGAAAATGCTAAGCTAACGATAAAGACCTACTTGCGCCCTGAGAGCGAGACGATTTCGGCCCTGAGAAACTACGGTGAAACACAGGCGAGTGGTAAGTACTTAGCCTTTCTTGATGCAGACATATATTTGTCGACCAACTGGATTGAGCAAATGCTACACACTTTGCAAAACGATCCAAACAGAATTATTTCCAGTGCGATGCAGGTATGCAAAGAGAACGCCCCCCCATTGGAAAAAATTCGCACCAGTTTAAGTAACGCTGAGCTAGATACTGAAGTGGCTTTTTTACCAGGTAGAAACCTCTTTCTAACGCGTGAAGCGTTTCATCGCATCGGTGGGTTCCCCGAGCACCTACTGACCTGCGAAGACTATTACTTTACTGATAAAGCAGCGCAGCTAGGAACGTTATTTTATACCTCATCTGCAAATTATATTCATTTAGGTGAAGACAAAACCTTAAAAGGTATGTTTGACAAAGAGATATGGCGCGGACAGTCAAATTTAAAATCCATTGAAGGGCGCCGAATTCCGCTTAGGGAATGGCCGAGCTTTGTGGTGCCCCCAGCGATATTTTTATGCATTTTTTGTAGTCTCATAGCACTGTGCTTTGGCCAAGCTGCAGCCGCTATTACCTTTCTAACGTTGGCTTTGATCCCTTTGCTTGCCTATACATCTCGACTCTATAAACTAGATAAATTGCACGTTTCTTTTTTACACGTTCTTGCCTTTTACACTGTGTACTTCCCAGCTAGGGCCATTGGTACATTTGCTGGCATATTCAAATCCATTCGCACTAAAAATATTTAAGGCATTTAATTCATGAAAACAAAGCGTAAAGTCCTTCAATTTATTTGCCCAACAGGTTTTTATGGTGCAGAGCGTTGGGTACTTGCCTTAGCGAAACATTTAGACCCCGAAACAACAGCATGTGATTTAGCCGTCACCATGGAGCCTGGACAAAAACCGCTAGAGCTTGTTAACGAATATAAAAAGCTGAACTTGCCAACCTATATCATTGATATGAAAAATAAGTTCGATTTGGGCGCAGTAGAAAGGTTAGCGACACTCATTCGCGAACAAAATATCGATATCATCCACACCCACGGCTATAAATCAGACATTATTGGCGTGCTGGCTGCACGGCGGGCAAACATTCAATGTGTAGTGACCCCTCACGGATTTGAAAACGCAAAAGATTTCAAATTAAAAACATTTATTTGGTTAGGCTGTCAGTCGATGCGCTTTGCCCATAAAGTAGTGCCTCTTTCGCAACAGCTCATGCAAGACGTATTGCGTATTGGCGTAAAACCACACAAAACGTTGTATATACAAAACGGCGTTGATTTATCTGAGGTCGAAGCGGAACCTGTCCCTACTCGCGTTGAGCCAAACAAAAAGCGCATTGGCTTTGTAGGGCAAATGATTAGCCGAAAGAACATTCGCGATATTCTCGATATTTTTGAGGTGCTGCACAAAGAGCACCCAGATACAGAGTTAATTCTGCTTGGTGATGGCGACGCCAGGCAAGAGCTGGAACTTCACAGCCAATCATTAGCGAGCCAAGGCGCCGTCCAATTTCTAGGTTTTCGCGATGACAGATTAAGCCTTTTAAAGTCATTTGACTTATTCGTTATGACATCGACTCTTGAAGGTATCCCTAGGTGTCTCATGGAAGCCACCGCTGCCAGCATTCCGGTGGCCGCTTATGATATCGCCGGTATAGATCAGTTAATTAGCCATGAAGAAACAGGATTACTTGCCCCGTTAGGTGACAAGCAAACCCTAAAAACCTATTGGGAAAAGCTATTATACAATCAAGCATTTGCTTCACAAATGGCTGAAAACGCGAAAAAATTCGTATACGATAACTACTCGGCTCAGCGTATGGCAGCCCAATACAGTGATTTGTTTGAAGAAATGACAAAGGATAGTTAATGCAACAAAGCAAATCGAACCCCATTATTTTCATATTATCTATAGATACCGAAGAAGAGTGGGATTGGTCAGGTGCGTTTCCGCAGCACAATGCTGACGTGAATAACGTTGCGTTGCTGCCCTCTTTTCATAAACATTTGACCGCCCTCGGGCTTCGCCCAACATATCTTGTGGATTATGCCGTCGCGGACTGCCCCACTGCAGCATCAACCATGCGAGAGATTATTGCCAAGGAAAATTGCGAAATTGGCGCTCATTTACATCCCTGGTGTAATCCGCCTTATTTTGGACCGGCGACAGATGAGAGCTCGCATGTTGTGAACTTGCCAAAAGAACACGTATCTCAAAAGTTGAACGTGTTAATGCAGCGCATCGAAGAGCAATTTTCAATAAAAGCAAAATCTTTTCGCACAGGGCGCTGGGGTATTGATTCAACCGTTATCAAGCTGTTAGCCGAAGCAGGAATTACCGTCGACTCTAGCGTGTACCCGTTTTACAGTAACGATTACTTCAGCTGCATTGGGGCGCCGTCGCTTCCGTACTGGCCGGATTTAGCGTCTCCCCTTGAAACATCCAGCCAAAGAGATCTTTTTGAATTACCGGTAACCGTTGGTTTCAACCGTCCTAACTTCTCTATGTGGAACGACATACACAGTAAGTTTGCGACACCGCCCTACAGTTGGACGCGTTTTAACGGTATCGCATGGCATACGAACTTTTTACGCAAACAGTATTTATGCCCCGAACTATCGGCGCCTAAAGATATGCTTTCTCTATGTGAAACGGTTATAAATAAAGACTATCCAGTACTGCACATGTACATGCACAGCTCAAGCTTGCTAGATAACAATAACAGCTTATTGGGCAACCGAAACGCCTACGAGTTTATCTGTGAATCCATCAGTGAGGTCGTTAAAACCTTGAGTGAAAAATACGAATTAGACTTCTGTACTTTGTCCGAGGCTGCAATCAAATTACAGCAGCAAACGGAGCAAGAAAACACATGACGATACAAGTTCGCTTCGTCAAGCAAACCGATCGCTCAATTTGGAATGAATACATCAAAGCCCATCCAAACGCCACGCCTTATCATCATTTCGGCTGGTTGCAGAGCGTTGAGCAAGCATATCAACACAAAAATATTGGCGCCATAGCACTCGAAGATGGGCGCGTAGTGGGCGTGTTACCTAGTATAGAAATGCGTAGGCCTCTGCTACGGCCGTTCATTTGTGCACTTCCTTATTGCGATCTAGGATTTGTCTTGGCAAATGACAGCGCAATAGAAGATAAGCTATTAGCTTTTATGCGTGAACATTTAGCGCATATAAATGGCCGGTCTCTGGCGCTTAGAGACTATATAGATGAGCCTGCTTCTGATACTCAAATGGAAGGCCAAAAAGTCCGCATGCTGCTACCTTTGCCCTCGAGCAGTGACGAACTACTAAGTGGATTTAAATCAAAGTTACGCAGCCAAATCCGTAAGTCAGAAAAGAATGGCTTACGTTATGAAATTCATAGAAGTGGTTCAGGGTTAAATGATTTTTACCACATTTTTGCAATAAATATGCGCAAGTTAGGATCACCGGTGCACAGCAAAAAGTGGTTTGAGCATATATTTGAAAACTATAAAGAAAACAGTATATTATCCGTGGTTTACAGTGAGAACGTCCCCGTAGGTGCTGGCATAACTTTGTCATCAGGAGGGGTCACTTGTATTCCTTGGGCATCGACGGTTGCAGAATATAATAGGCTCGCTCCCAACATGATGTTGTATTGGTCACTGTTAAAAGAAGCCTGTGATAATAATATGCAGTGGTTTGATTTTTGGCGCTCGACGTTTAACGAGGGTACCTATCGCTTTAAGGCGCAGTGGGGAGCAGCACCGCAATTGCTAAATTGGTATGATGCGGCAAGCGAATCTAGGCAAGACTTCACCAATCAGGAAAACGACGAGTGCGAAAACGCACCACAGGGTAAAATAAGGCCCATGGTTGAAAAAGTCTGGGCGAAATTACCTTTGAATGTAACGACCACTCTGGGTCCTAAAATTCGTAAACATATCAGTTTATAAGCGAGAGTATCCATTTGGTCATATCCATCTGGGGCCAAACAACAAAGAACATTAACAACAAGGCCTAACGATCTATGTGCGGTATTGCAGGGTTTACACAATTTAGTGGGTACATGGGTAACCAGCAAACCCTTAAGAAAATGGGTGACAGTATATATCACCGTGGCCCAGATGCCGGAGGTGAATACATAGACGATCACGTTGGTTTGGCGCACCGCCGCCTAGCCATAATTGACTTGTCAGAAGCGGGAGTGCAGCCCATGTATTCCCACGACAAGCGGTATATCATTGCCTTTAACGGGGAAATATATAACTTTCAGGAGCTGCGTGACGCGCTTTCCAAAGAAGGCTACCCATTTAAAACCCACACAGACACCGAAGTTATTCTCGCTTTATACGCGGCTCATGGTGAAAACATGCTTAGCATGCTAAATGGCATGTTCGCTTTCGCATTATGGGACACCACAACCAAGCGTTTGCTAGTTGCTCGGGATCGTATGGGCAAAAAACCGCTTTATTATCTTAAAACTGACAGCCAGTTTGCTTTTGCTTCTGAAATTAAAGCGTTGTTGACCCTTCCTGATGTATCAAGGGAAGTCAGGCTTGACGCAGTGCACGACTTCTTTGCTTACCAGTATGTGCCCGACCCGAAAACGATTTTTACCGATATTCATAAATTGCCCCCGGCTCACTACATGTGGGTATCGCAAGAAGGCATTCAGATTGAACAATATTGGGATGTTTCTTTTAAACAAACCAGTGATAAATCCCAAGTTGAGCTGACCAAAGCACTGTACGATTTAGCAGCAGAAAAAACCTGTTCACGCATGGTCAGTGATGTACCTTTAGGGGCATTTCTAAGTGGCGGAATCGACTCTAGCGGCGTGGTCGCTATGATGGCACTCAACAGCGCGACTCCCGTCAAAACCTGCTCAATTGGATTTGATGAAAAGCGATTCAATGAAACCGAGTTTGCGAAAATAGTCGCTGATAAATATAACACCGAACACCACGAATTTACCGTTCACCAGAATGTAAAAGATAACCTTGAAGAGATTGTTGGTTATTTCGATGAACCCTTTGCCGATCCATCCCTAGTACCTACCTATTTTGTTTCTCAATTAGCGCGCTCTCAAGTCACGGTAGCGATTGCCGGTGATGGGGGCGACGAAGTGTTCGCCGGCTATGAAAAATACACCACAGACGCACTAGAAAACAAATTACGTGAGCGTTTTCCTGAAGCCCTACGTAAAAAAGTGTTCCCTAAACTGGCAAATCTGTTTGCCAAAAGTGAGCACCCACTTTTTAGAAAAGCAAAGTCACTGCTGACAAGCTTAAGCCTAGACCCCGCCATGGGATTCTATATCACCAATTCGATGATTGATGATCGTCTTTGGCAGCGTTTGGCCACACCGGAGACGAAAACAAAACTAGGGGCTTATCATCCAAGCGAAGTGACTCTGGAAAATTATAATAAAGCCGATGGCAATGACCATCTATCGAAGATTCTGTACACCGACATGAAAACCTACTTACCAGGGGGGATTTTAGTCAAAGTCGATCGCATGAGTATGGCCCACTCATTAGAAGTACGTGCACCACTGCTAGATAAAGACGTGGTTGAATTTTCCGCAACCCTGCCGTCTGATTTAAAGTACCGAGATGGCGAGAAAAAGTTCATCCTAAAAGAAGCATTCAAGCCAGTGTTGCCAGACGATATCCTATATCGTAAGAAGATGGGCTTTTCCGTTCCCCTGGCCACCTGGCTTAGAGAAGAAATTAAAGAACTAACGGAAGACTACCTGTTCAGCAAGGCGCAAGGTATACAGCAATATTTTGATATGGATGTGGTTAAACAACTTTGGCAACAACACCAAGAAGAAAAAGCCGATCACAGTACCGTATTGTGGAGCATGTTAATGTTTCAAATGTGGTGGTTCCGCTATATTCAAGCAGAATACGAGGTTCAGTAGCTTTGCAGACAAGAATTTACTATCTTGATGTCCTAAGAGCACTGGCCATTATGATGGTGTTTACAGCCCATAGTGTTCTCAGTTTTGGAGCCCCGGCTAGTATCGCTGGGCTTCAGTTCGGTGGCGCTGGGGTAGACCTATTTTTTTTACTCTCAGGGTGGTTAATCGGCTCCCAGTTGTTTGCAGAAAAAACCCAATTTAAAAATATCGACATTAAACGCTTTTGGATAAGACGCTGGATGCGTACCTTGCCGGCCTATTACGTTGTACTTTTAGCTACAGTTGCACAATTAATGCTAACCAAGGACTCATTTAAGGATCCTCTTCCCTATTTTTTCTTCTTCCAAAACTATGACTACCCGCTAACTTACTTTTACATTAGTTGGTCACTAAGTGTTGAAGAACAATTTTATCTTGCAGTTGCTCCTCTCTTGGTTCTAATCTTTAAATGCAAAGTACCTTATCAATCTTTTGCTCTTATTATCTTGTTACTAACGCCTTCTTTGTTTAGATATTTAGGGTGGTTTGACACCGTAGTTGAAACGCATGTTCGCTGGGACTGTTGCTTAATGGGTGTGTTTCTAGCCCATACCTCCTATTACCACCCTAAGCTATGGGCAACAGCCACTAAGTTAAAAAATCCTTTCGCTATAATCGGTTCGCTTAGCCTTGTGATGTTCTTTTATTATCGCTGGTTTCCACCGTCCAATGATTACGCTGACCCAAGTTTTTTATTACTTGCATTAGTGTTTGGAAGCTTAGTTTTCTTTGCCGTAAACACACCTGTATTCACGAAACCATTTGGTTACAGATTGATTATGCATATTTCTACGCGATCATACTCCATATACTTGCTTCACCCAGAGGCCTTAGCATTGTGCCGCAAGTTTGCCGCAGATATGGGATTTATTGTGCATTTCACAGCGGCATTACTCATTACACTAATAATAGCTGAAATTTTATTCCGATTTATCGAAATCCCTTTTATTAAATTACGAAGCAAATTTACTTTTTCAGCTAAAAGAGAAAACTATGCCGCTTAAAATTCTTCACCTTACTTATGATATGCGTATTGGCGGCACCGAGCAGGTTATTAAAAATCTTATTTTAGGCACTGACGCTTCACGTTTCACTATGTCGGTTTTATGTATCGAATCCCCTCTAGGTCCGTTTGCTGAAGACTTAATCAATCAGGATATTCACATTGAAGCCCTAAGCCGCAAACCCGGCTTTGATGCCAGCCTGATAAGTCAAATACGTCAACACATCAAAGCGCACAAGATTGATATTATCCATTGTCACCAATATACCCCGTACGTTTATGGTGCATTTGGTGCGCTAATGACCCCAGCGAAAGTCATTTTCACCGAACATGGTCGCTTTTATCCTGATTCTACAACTTGGAAGCGTAAGGTAATTAACCCCCTCTTGCACCGATTCACTCATGCGACGACGGCGATATCAGCGGCAACACGAGACGCTCTGGTAGAATTCGAGTTTATCCCCAAACGCGATATTGAAGTGATATACAACGGCATTATCGGCGTGGAGCCAGAACCGTCGCAATTAGAAAGCTTGAAACAACAATATCCCATAGCAGAGCAATGCACTCTCTTTGGCACGATTGCCCGGCTAGACCCAATAAAAAACCACAGCATGATGCTGCGCGCCTTCAAACATGTCATTGAAAATGGCATAAACGCCAAATTGATGATTGTAGGCGATGGTGATGAGCGAGCAAATACTGAAGCGCTGATAAACGAACTTGATTTATCTCAACACGTATTCATGACCGGGTATGAGCCAAAGCCCCATGGTCATTTGGCATTAATGGACATCTATTTACTGCCTTCACTAAGTGAAGGCACTTCCATGACACTACTAGAAGCCATGTCTTTGGGTAAGCCTTGTATTGTGACTCACGCAGGCGGCAATCCAGAAATCGTAACGCACAATGAAACAGGGTTCGTCACGCCAAATGACGACGAACAGGCATTTGCCGATGCAATGATAACGCTTGCACAAAACAAACCACTACAAGAAGCGTTTGGCCGCGCATCTAAAGAGCGGTTTATTAATACGTTTGATATTAATAATATGACAATAACTTACGAAGCTTTATATAAAAAGTTATGCCCTTATCCTAGAGCTTAAAATAAACTTTATTGTTATTTAAAGGAATATATAGACACTGAACCGCCCCTGATAGTCATATTAATCAGCACTCACCCTATTATGAGTTCTCGTATTAAACCTATCTTGTTGGTTATCCAGTGATTTTTCAATACGTGTTGAATGAAGTTTGCATTCGATACATAAGAGCAAAAAAACAATGAAACTTTTCTATTTCGAAGCCCCTGAGGGGAACGTAGGTGACGACCTCAATAAGTGGTTATGGCCAAAAATTCTAGGCGAAAAGCTAGATCAGGATGACAGCCACCTTTTAATCGGTATTGGAACACTTCTAAACCACAAAATACCTTTAGCGAAAAAATACACAGTACTGACATCCGGAGTAGGCTACGGCGACTTGCCAAACTTACGTCATGGCGAATGGGATTTTGTCGGTTTGCGCGGGCCTTTGAGCAAGGAAAAAATGGACGTGGCTAGTAATATTCCGCTACTAGATGGTGCATATTTACTGCCTCTCTATTTACAAGTACCAAAGCTCTCAAAGCACAAGTTCGGGTATATTCCTCATGTAGATAGTATCACTAATGGCGTATGGGAAGATGTTGCAAAAGCGGGTGATTTTAAATTGCTTGATCCTAGATGGCCTGTGGAAAAGTTTATAAATGAACTACTAAGTTGCGAAAAAGTTGTCACAGAGGCTATGCACGGAGCCATTATGGCTGATGCTTATGGTGTCCCTTGGCAACCCACTAAAGCTTACGACTACATTAATGATTTTAAATGGCAAGATTGGGCTAAATCGCTGAACATGGAAGTAAAATTAAATATCATCAAGCCTACGTGGAAAGGTGATCAAGGTGAACCAATAAAGCGAGTGCTAATTAACAATGTAAAGCGAGGGCTCCAATACAGTGGTATTTATTCCAAAAATTGGACGCCTGTATTGCCTAGAACAAGTTGTGCTAGCCATATTAAGCATGTCGCAGAACAAATCCATTTCAATGCATCTAATTTAGAATTCTATCTTTCTGATGATAAATTACGTAAAGAAAAAACAGACTTACTAATCGACCACATTGAGAAAAAGTTCGACATCTCGTTAAAACGATAATTGCAAACTATAACAAGTGCAGAAAAGATACTGGCTCCGTAATGCCCTTAAACGAAAATATTAAACGCCAGTAATAAGTTACACCGACAATTGTGTGGATATAAAATGAATCATGCTGAACAAAGTATACCTCTAATTAGTGTTGTTATTCCTGCTTATAACGCCGAAAGTTATATTCAATCAACGCTCGATAGTGTATTCAATCAAACTTATCAGAATATTGAGGTCATCGTCGTAGACGATGGTTCAAACGATAGCACACAGTCGATTTTAAACGCCTACCCACACAATGTAGTAGTAATAAAAACTGAAAATAAAGGGGTGTCTCACGCTAGAAACACAGGAATTGACGCAGCTAAAGGGGGTTGGATAGCATTTGTTGACTCGGACGATATATGGCTTCCCACAAAGCTAGAAGAACAAATTATATCTATAGGTGAATGCCAGTGGTCTCACTGCGACTCAGTGTATATAGGCGAAAATCAAAGTGGAGATGTCAAACGTTCAGACTACAGCCATATTCCCAGAGGAAATGTATTTGAAGAATTAATCGTAGAGAACTTTATCACTACATCCTCCGTGTTGATTAAAAAATCTCTGCTCAACCAATATGGTAAATTTGATGAAACTCTGGCCTGCCTTGAAGACTGGAAACTGTGGATCGATATTGCTCACGAAAATCCGATAGCCTATTGTGACAAATCACTTCTTGAATATCGCGTTTATAGTGGGTCTACGTCACGAAAAGCAAGAAGTGTCATGCCAATTCACATCGAGCTAATAAATCAAATATTTAAAGCGCTACCTTCAAATACGCACTACAAGAAATTAAAGAACAAAGCCAAAATTAAATCACTTACCATATGTTCTTATATCGCAGAGGAAGCTCAGGACTATCGTTTTTCATTGTACTGTTCGTACAAAGCTTGGACTGAAGCACCTCTTAGCAAAACGACGTTGCGTAGACTTATTGCCAGCACAATTAATCAACTTGTGTACAAACCCAAATAGTGTGTATGTGTTTTAATGATATAGTTGTTGGTATTCGATTATAGTTCCAGTGATTTCGTCTTAATTTAGTAATTTTCCTCGTAACGCGGGAACCCTTTTAAATAGGCATTCCCGTTAAACAAAACGAATGAAAATTAAATCACTGGCAGAGTTTTACTATATTCTGGTTATTTTCCTTTACCATATCACTCAATTTAACACTATTTGCATAAAGCTGTTGTTCATAAATTGACAAAATTTTAGTTGACTCGGTGACAATTTCGCCCAAATTAAAAGACTTATTAAAAGGAAAGATACTCCAATCCTTTAAAAAGCTATCGACCTTATCAATATTAGGATTCAACCCAAAATGAGGAATACCAAAGGCCATGGCTGTTATTACACCATGTAGGCTAGTGCCTATAAACAGATTAGCCTTTTTTATAACATACATTATTTCCCAGACATTTAAATTACTTAAATTCAATGTGTTCCTTGGAAGCTTTTCTTCGATTCGCGTCAAATAATGGCGATCATCATGGCCCGACGCATAACCAATGGGAAGAAGGACGATTTTCTCTTTACGCTGTTTAGAAATCTCGGTTAAATTGGCGACCACTTCATCAATATCTTCACCGACCTTATGTGGTGATGCTTGAAAACAAAAATAACTATTGTCTGTGATTTTTTTTAAATTGACGTTTACGCGAGAGTCCAAAAACTCAAAAGTTATTAATTCGGAAATTAAAAATACTGAGTCTGGATATAGCTTTGTTGGTACTTTCTCTTGCAACTGCATTTCCGTACGTTTATCTCGTACGGAGATATAATCAGCCGAGTTCAACCTATCTAAAACTTCAACACTACGCTCAGTGGACAGCCCAGAAAGCCCTCCGCCTACGGTATTGAACGCTAATTTAACCCTGTTTTTAAAAGCTGTTTTGGGAGGGATATATGGAAACTCCCAAGGTGTACCATAAAACTTATTAGTAACAAGATTTAAGTAACTCCTGAGGAAGTTTCGAGCTACTTTTAATATAGAATGAGAGAATCTGCTATTTTGCATGTGCAGAAGTAAAGTTAAATTTGTGGCACACAATACTTCTCCACCAACCACGACTAGTACTGAGTCATCTGGGCTAGACTCTAGAAAATCGTGAATTTTACTTGTAGGGTAACATTCAAAACGCGATAGATCTGACTTCCCAATAGCACAATATTTAACTTCATAATCATCAAGAATGTTCGGAAAATACTTTTCTAAGTATAGTTGATAAATTATGGGCATTAAATTATCCCCATAGTTATATCTATCATAAGCACCATATAAAATTAAATCTTTCTTGATTTTTACACTTTCTATCACGTTGTTTTCGCTCATAATTTATGAAGTACTCGATATCAGATGTAACGAGTTATACGGGAATCCCGTCTTATCTTTATTTAAAAATACAGTTAATAAGTTGATTAATCGAAAGATATTAAAATTTGTCTTTATTATCAATACTCTCATTCTTCTCCTTAACTGAACTGACACCAAACTAAATGACTTATGCTTAACCCTCCAAACTGCTCCGTTTACTTGCTATCCATGACTTAGCCATACGTAAGCGCTCAGCCAACCTTTCCATAAATGAAGTCGGCCTTGGGCAAACAGAAGTAATTGAAAATTCGTCTAAAAAAGATTGATCAACCTTCCTGCTCCCATACGGAATATTTGTCCTAGACTCATTCTCTCCAGTGTTAATCTTCCAACATGTTAGCGGACGTAATATTTTCTGTAGAGGGCGTCCCAGAGAGGCCATATAACTTCGCACAGCGATATGATCTCCTAGAACCTGCTCTAACACATATTCGTCACAGGCATCCAAAAACTCTTCGTGGGTAGTCATATTCTCAACGCCCGACGATTCGATAAATAATTTACTCGTCACTGTGGTAGCAGATAGAATTAAGCTACTACCACAATAGCGATTAAAACCGTATTTTTCTTGAACTTTGCGATTGTTCATATCAAGCAGGTAGCCTTTTTCGAGCCAATACCCGCCAGTTGAATTAGGCAAATCCTGTTGATGTAGGTACTTAACGCAATCATTACTGACAAGATCGTCCGCATCTAAGAGGAAAAAGTAATCAGGGTTGATTTCATTGTTTGCGGTTTGTATTGCATAAGCTCGCTTAACCCCCTTGTCGAGAAGCACTTCTTTACGAGTCTTCGGTATTGGGCAATCGATGGTACAAAAATGAACTTTGCTAGTATCAATATCCAGTTCAGGAGTCACATTGCAGCCTATATAAACACGATAATTTTCGCTCGTCTGATTGGCAAGTGATAGCAAAGTCGCATTAAGTAATTCAACAACATGTTGATAATTCTTAGTAGAATCTGGATGACGAAACGCAATAATAAACGCAATCATGGTTTTATCCTTTTACACTTTTCAATTTGAATGACTTTTTCAACTTATTTATTACTCGTAAAATAAAATAAACCATGAAAAAAGTACTTTCTCTAATATAACAAAATGTTTTCGATACAGAACCGAGAGCCTCTACATTTAAACAAGCATCTATATAACTCTGAGCAACGCTTTCAATTGTCACACGCCATTTTTGCGAGTTACAAAACTCATTAACTTGCTCTCGATATTTCACCGAAGTTAGGTATTCAATTTCATTTAATCTTGCAACATTCAAGCCCCTTTGCTCAAAATACATATATGAAAATGAATATTCAGAGCATGCAAAAGGAATTTTGTTATAAATATATTTTTGCGCTTTGGTTGGCGGTTTCAGGTTATGTGCAAATGAATCCATTTTTGTGTCGAAAGCAGCAATACAAGTTTTCATCAACTCCTCTTGCTTTTTTGCTGACCATTGCTCGAGATGTATTCCTGAAATATGAATATCTCCCACTTCATTTCGGTGTACTTCGTATTTATAGCCAAGTTGATGAAAACTTTCTTTTAAGTAATTTTCATAATGGGGGAGTTTTTCAAGATCAGTAAGGGCTCTAATTGGGAGTTGAGGTTTGTCTGTTTGGAACAATTTTAGTAAGCTAGGGACGTACTCTAAATGCCCCACCCATAGCAGCTCATTAACTTTATCAGGTTGCTCTGCAGTATTTATTTGATACTTTAAATAATGCTCAATAAAAAACTGTGGAGACTTCGAAGTTCGAGCTAAAATCTCACCCACACGATCATTATGAATCAGAAAACCAGAAAAGAGTTTTAAGCGTTGTCTGTACTCCCAAAAAACGTAGGTAGAGTGGAATATATCGACTGGGGCATATAGAATTTTCACTCCATTTTCCACATGCTTCAGCAACCACTTTAGGCTCGGCATAATTTTAACAATAATGATATAGTCAGCGCTAATATTTTCTTCGAAGCTAGAGAACTTTGTAACTGCCACATTATTCTTAATTAAAAAATCTGCTACATCATTTCCCACCCAGTCACTCGATGGAAGGCCAACTAGCGGTCCAATAGCCAATGTTCCGTTAAAACTAACGTACCCGTCTTCATTTATATCCATTTGATACCTTAACTCAATAAACCCAACATAGATTAATGTTCTTTTTGGTACCTAAGAATAAGCACACCAATTAACGGTAAAGCGATTAAATTTTTACATATCTTCTCAACGCAGTCACGTATGATAAAAATAAACTGCACTCATACCTACGTTTATTCATATATATCAAGGCAACGAGTAATATTGCGTAAAGCAGGAAAAACAGCCCACATCCGAATACCAACCTTACTAACCAATTTAACGTTAAATCATCTAAAATATAAATAATATACATGGCGAAGATAGATGAAAAAACTGGTAGGAAGAAGAGAAATAAATCCGAAAATTTAAAAAAACGATAGCGGTACTGAAAGTAAATTACAAATATAAACAAACTTGCAAAAGAAATGATTACTCGAGAAATTGAAAACTCCTTTAAATCACTCCCAACTATAGAATACAGAAAACCTAAACTTATTATGGTCATACACGTTTGAAAATAAACAATTGGTTTGTATCCCCCCTCTGCTAATATATATTCAGATAGTGTTTTAAATAAAATTCCAGGAACCATCATGAAGGCTAAAATAGAGAATATATAAGCATGTTCTCCCCAATTATCCCCCAAAAAGAGCAATACAATTTCATGGTTAAAATACGCCATGACAGAGGCGAGAGGAACCACTAGCGACAATAGTAACAATAAAACAATATTTAGCTGATAGGGCTGAAAATCGTTCTTTCTGATAGTAGAAGAGAACGTCGCCAACAGTGGGTCCGTAGCTGGGGAAATAAGTTGAACTAAAGGCATATTCGACAAGTTTTTGAACATTGTGTAAATACCTATCATCTCAAGGGAAAAATACTTAGCGACAAGTATTGAATCCCCTTCTCCCTTAGCATATCCAACGATGCTATTAGCTATTACCCATTTAGAAAACGTCACTTGCTTACTAATATTTGTCAATTGAAATCGTGGTCTATAATCGCAAATAAAATGAGAGAATATGCATGGTAAAAAATACTGTAAAACCAGTCCTACTAACATGGCCCAATAAGTTTTTTCAAAGTAAGCAATAAGTAAAACAGTGGCAAAAGATATTATTTTGGAGGCTACATCAATTTTGAATAAGGGTTTGTAATTGAGATCCCTAGACATAAGCCAAACACCAGGATTACCTAAACAACCTACAATAAGAATAATCGATAAAAAACGTAAAGGAGTTTCAGCTTCTGCTTTGCCTAAAAAATCAGCGACATGAGGTGTAAAATAAAAGAAAATAAGCCAGATGCAAAATTTAATACAAATATTCAAAGTCCAAGCAGTATTTAATGTATCTTTATCAACTTCTTTTGTACTTACAATAAACTGTTTTGCCCCAACATCACTCAGGGAATTAAATAAAAATACGGCAAGCGTACATATCGATACAAGTCCAAAATCTTCAGGGGTTAAAATACGTGCGAGGATCAACATGCTTATCATGCCCAAGCCTCGTTGAACAACTTTGGTTGTCCCAGTATACATTACACTTGTTAGAGTTTTACCAGTAAGAGACATTATTTTTATTTTCCGTGCCAGTACAGAGATACACGCACGGCAGCGACATTATCCTCACTCATAAAATTCTGAAAACTCATTTGGGTTTGAAAACGGTTAATGTGAGTACTAACCGGCATTGCGTACAAACTTTTTTAACTGAGTATAGGATTCTTCATAGTCAGACGAATTTCCATTTAAATATGCCATACCATGTAAATCATTTACTTTTACATCTAGTCCCTTAGTCCACTGTCGGCCCTGCTCTTTTTCATAACTTGCAATAGCTTCTGACATTTTTTCTGTACCCACGATGCAGTTTCTATTCTGCATAACGTATGAGTTAGGGTCCATTTCATCGTAACGAGCTATCACTTTTTCATACGTTTCTTTGAAATTAATCTCGTCAGCAAAATAACCAGTTAAAGAATTAATAAAGTCATACTGCTCACCATAATTGTGTCCTTTTCGCATAATAACAGGCGTCCCACAAAACATCCCCTCTATTATTGCGCGGTTGTTACCTTCGAATTTAGACCATAGTACATTTAGCTTTGCTCTTTTTTGCAGCGCAGAAACTTCTTGTGGCGTGATCCATTCGAAAATCTCGATATTTTTTTCAATATCGTTCAATGCAGCAAGCTCTAAAATTTGCTCTTTATCCATATCGACAGGATAACCAACTAGGGTTATAGCGAGGTCAGGCCTGCTCTCGACCAGCGGTTTTATTGCTTTGAAAAAAGCCCCATGACGTTTAAAGTTCGCCCACGCAGCTACCATCAGAACGTCTATATCCCTGTCACCTTTAACTGGTGGTACAAAATTTTTGTGATTAATAAACCAGCTTGGACCAACTTCGATTGGAATGATATTACTCTGGAGTTTATCAATAAACCGTTTATCCCGTTTCTCATATACCTGTAGAAATATCGGCGCGTCAACTAGAGTAAAAGCTAAAATATTCTCTTCACAATACCCTGCCCAACTCGGTTCTAAAATAACATTAAAATATTTAGCGATTTTTTCTATATCAAAAAATCTTAAAAACAATGGGAAGTAGTAGCTATAATTAATAATTAGAGCACCTTTCTCATTTTCTGTTGGATTTTTCAATACAGTAATAATACCGTCTAGCATCTCTTCAGGTTGAGAAAAAAATTTCTTGGTATTTTCCATTGGAGGTAGACCATTGACGAAAGCAGAGCTAATTTTTTGACCCAGTTCGGGGTGCTCATTGAAATAATACTTTGCTATCTTCAAACCTAACTTGTCACTGCCCGCCCATCCAGTTCGATACACATTGCTGGTAACTTTAAACGCCAAATTGTGGTGGTTTGATTTCTGTAACAACAAGATTAAAAAATGGCATGCTACTACTAGAGGATATTTAAACTGATTGTGGTCATACTTAATAAATTCCACGAACCGATTCAGCAATATATTAATCCTTAACTTTACATTCATTATCGCATCCTAAAATTGAACTTTCTCTTTCGAAAGAGCCAAATTAGCCAACTTTCAGAAGAATTATTATCTGCAACCACATTCATGCTTGACAGTTTAGCTAACTACCTACTTGCGAGTTCCAATTACCTTTGCAGGATTACCCGCTACAATAGAGCGTTCTGGCACGTCACTAATGACCACAGAACCAGCACCAACAATACAATCAGAACCGATATTAGCCATAATCATAGCGCCATTGCCAACCCAGCAATTTTGGCCAATGATAATTTTTTCAAAAGTCCCACCTTGCTCTTTTATAGGAACGTCTAAATCACTAAAATTATGCTGCCCTTTGCCGCTCATGACATGAACACTACTCCCAAGAAGAGAGTGATTACCAATTTTACAACGGCCTATATTAGATTGTGGCCCAATGTAAACCCCCTCCCCTATCTCTGTATCTTGCTGCGAAAATAGTACTAAAAAAGAGATAACGGCGTCAGGGCTACAATGTGTAAGAGCAAATCGGTAAAAACCGGCTCTCAAGTATACGCTAGACTTTCCAGGTAAGAGGCTCAAGAATTGGCTACAGCTGGTCAGTGCGACGTCCTCTCCTATTAAGGGACGAATAATAAAATAGATAAGCGTAACGGGTAGTATTAATAATGCGCTCAGAATAAACACCAGAGACTTAACTACCTTCTTCATAGTTCTCCTCAATCTCAGGTAAATACTCAAGTAATGGGCTAAGTTGCCCCTCCCAAGAATATTCATTTATAACTAACTTAAGCGCATTTCGGCCCAGCAACTCAGCTTCCTGCTTATTTTCCAATAAATAAATAACGCTATCAATAAATTCTCGGGCGTCTGTAGCGAGGCAGATATGCTCCCCCCCTGCGCAATTAATACCTTCTGCCCCCATCGGTGTGGCAACAACAGGAAGTGCGCAGGAGAATGCTTGAAGCACTTTGTTTTGTACGCCACGAGCAAGACGAAATGGCGCAACAAAAACATCAGCCATTTGATAATAAGGTAAAATATCATCAACAAACCCAGTGACCTCTATCCCTGGCCCGGATGCCAGTTCAGTTACCTCTTTACTAGGGTTCATCCCTGCAATAATAAAACGAGCATCAGGGTACTTTAAAAGAATGGCGCTCCAACAATTCTCAACAAACCAAATTACTGCATCGACATTTGGCTTATAGTCCATTACGCCAGTAAAAATGAGCACTTGAGATGAATCTGGTGATTTTGAAGAAGGCGGATAGAAACTCTCGGTATCTAACCCATTCCCTAATACTTTTACCTTATCACTGGAAATTACCTGTTTACTGAATAACTCTACTTCTGCCTTAGCAATCAAATAACAAACATCAAAACGTTCAGATATTTCACGTTCATATTGCGCAACAATTCTATGCTCTCGAAGATAAACCCAGGACATAGGGAATCCGCTGCTTCTAGCGTACTGTCGCCATTTATCCGAATCAACATCCATAAAATCCATAATTAGGAGTGGCTTCTTCTCTAACGCCTGAATAGTTGCATTGCACAAAATATACTCAGCCATAGAAGACGCAGTACAGACGATGGCATCAACCGCATTATGTGATAGAAAATTGTTTAATGCGTTTTGCATTGTCACTAAATAGAAGTTCGCCATGCTCATGGCTCGACCTGAAAGTAACCCCGTAAACATTCGCCAAGACTTGTTGTTATTTTTAAATGATAACGCGGAGCGGCAAACGGTGCTTTCTAACGAGGAAAAATATTCTAGTTCATCATCTGAATCGTAAGGCGAGAATAAGTGTAGCTCATGCCCCTTAGATGCTAAAAATTTGAGTTGATTATAGGTGCGAATTTTTTCCCCTTTGTTAGCGGGAAAAGGGACACGATGCGATAGAACAACAATTTTCATAATCAGCGATTTTAACTTCTTGCTTTATAATAGTTTTATAGCGAGAACAATCGCTCATTCTCGTCGAGTTATACCCTCTTCAACTTTATTTTGCGTCAGAGTTCTTTTGTTCAACATTCTCTCATAAGCAATGCTATATCCCAAAAACTTTAACAATATATTGCTCTATTTAACATGAGTTTGCGTGGCCCATTAAAAATATAATAGGCTCTATCGTTAACACTTTGAAATTATTTTCCTCGAATTTTATAGACTCGAACGACAGGAGCCGCTTCGTACTGACTTTGATACTTGTCTTCACCAGAATATACAACATACAGCAACTCTGTTTTATTGCTGTAATCGGCACCTATGATATATGGGTGCGTGTTAACTGTGTCGAAAAAACCGAACTGGTATGGCTGGGGTTGGTAAGGCTGCTTTTTACCTGATTTTACAGAGACAAAATCAGCGACGTCAAATAACCAAAAATAATTATAGCTGTCCCCTGCTTTAACTGAACAGGGGCCGCCACATTCCCTGCCATTATCTTGGGTTATTTTGTATCCAATACCAGAGTTATGCCCCCCAGATTTGCCAATCACAAGATAGCTAGAGGTATTTGGAATAATAAAGCCGTAATGCGCTGCTGACAACTCGGTCCAAAGGTTATTCTTCAGTGACTTATTGTATTGATCGGGGACTATTGGGTGTTTAAGACTAAAATCCATTAGGCTGTCTGTTAGAATCAATCCAGACTTTTCTTCACTATTTAATACCCCAAAAAAATGTGCTGTAAATGCAGTTGGGCCAATACTTAATCGAGAATTAATCGGCAATGCACTCGCATTACCTACAAGATATTCAGAATTTAACTCTTTGCGCCATAACGCAGGAATTTCACTTATCCAACCAGCGGCGTGCGCGGCTCCTTGTAGTTGAAAAAAACCGTCTATTTTACTGCGCTCTAAATGGTCAGCTTCCCTAACAATTAGCGTGGTATCTCGAACATTTGCATCCCCATCGTAATATTCCATACCATTTACGATTAGTTGACCTTCGATTTCTTTCATACCGGTAATGCGATTTATTTTCTGAGGGTTACCTGAGCTCGCTCTTGGAATAATGAGACTAAAAGGCTGGTTAAAGGTTGCAAAATTCCAATCAGATATCGTTTTTGACTTGCTTAGTTCGGGAATCTCTAACTCTGCTATCCCCTGATGATGAGAGTGCCCCACGATAAAAAAAGCGTTTTTATTGGGGCGCAAAGCAAAAACACCTTGAGAATAAGCAATTCTGGACTCGCCTTTTGTTGATAATGGGATCCGGAAACCACCTAAATATTCCACTGTTTCCGGCGACAAATTAAAAAGCGCTGGATTTGTATTGCTTTGAGCGTGACTCGCCCAAGCAATAAATGCTGCAGCACAGAGTATAGAGGTTTTTACTATCAAACTTTTTAACAATCCGTTCATTTAGATGCCATTTAGTGTCAAGATACATTAACTAGAGTTTATCAGTACTTTATGCCCGAAAATTAACCTGAATACTATGGTGAGGCATATATTCTTAATCCTATATTACTTGTTAGGTAAAAAATGATCAGTGTTTTACTTTTTTTAAGCAGCTTTGTAAGTAGCTTTATTCTGTCATTTCGTCACGCGGCTATTTTCGGGTTTGTTCTCTACCAAGTCATTTATTTTTTCAACCCTCAAAACCGATGGTGGGGCTCAAGCGTACCTGATTTAGGCTATTCGTTTTTCTCCGTTGCATTTATGGCTCTTATTTTATTGTTGAATTGGTCCGAATGTAAAAACAATAAACTCACACAACTCCCTTCTTTTCGTTGGTTGTACTTTTTCGTTCTCATATACAGCGCGGTTTACATATGGTCCATATTGCCTAGCTACCATATGGACGCTGTTATTCCTTTAATTAAAGGTGCTATTATTTTGAGTATTGCTTTCAAGTTATGCACTACATATAAATCATTAGATTACATGCTTTATGGGTATGTGATAGGTGCCGCCTATTTAGGATATTACATTTCTCAGGTTGGGCGTAATTCGGGAGATCGAGTTGAAGGTATCGGCATGGTCGACTCTCCTGATGCCAATGGTGTTGCTGCAGCGCTAGCACCTGCTGCAATTACCTGTTTGTTTTATTTTTGGCGTAATACTTCACTAAAACTTAAATTTCCGTTCGTGATTGCAGGCGCGTTTATTGTCAATGCTTTAGCACTTATTAATAGTCGAGGAGCTATGTTAGGGGTAGCTGTAGGGGGAGCGTATTTCATGTGGCGGCTCTTCTTTGCTCCTGTTCAGCGTAAATACCAAAAAATGACCGTCATATTTATAGCGTTAGCGGGTCTTTCTAGCTTAGTGTATGTTATGGATCAAAGCACAATTGAGAGAATATATTCAATATCTCAAGAATCCAAAGTTGATGAAAGCAGAGAAACAGGTGCCACTCGCATGGTTTTTTGGTCAGCCGCATGGGACATGGCAAAAGATCATCCCTTAGGTTTAGGCCGCGGCGGTTTCGAGATCAATGCTCCTCTTTATATACCTAGTTACGTAGACACAGGTAGGAGTCGTAACAGAGCAGTGCATTCTTCGTGGTTTGAAGCATTATCTGAAGCAGGATATTTAGGCTTTATTGTTTTCATAATGATAATTTTTACTTGCTTTACCATGCTTAGAAGGTCTAAAGCTGAACTCGCTGCCCCCGAGTTTTTAGACGACTATTTTAAAGTTGTATGTATTGAATCAATGCTGATTTCCTACTTGGTTGCTATGACATTTCTCAATCGAATGCGCTCTGAAATATTTCTCTGGTGTATTCTATTTATTGCTTGCGCCTACAACATTTACTATCTGCGCAAACTTCATCTAACGCAGAAACAATAAGTATAGACACAATTAATGAGACTGGTTGGTTTTTGTCTTACCTTTATTGTTTATAGCTAGAGCCAATCGCGACAAAAATTCAATGTTTGGAGTGAGTACAATCTATGGTGTCGTTATCTAAAATCTATCTTTTGAGAATCATTTTAAAGCTACGTAAAAAAGTATGTCGCCGGCTCTATAGCAATATGTTTGCGTTAGTAATACTCAGTCCATTTACCGTCTTTGCACAAGATATATCATCGAGCCAAACCATTATTTCTGCACATGATGTTTCGACACTATATCAAGCATTGCAAACAGCCAATGCTAATGGCCAAACAGATATACAATTATCCCCAGGCATTTACCACCTAACCTCAACACTTGTTATTTCTGCTCCAAGTATTCGCTTAATTGGGGATTCTACAGATCCCAGCCTCATAAGATTTGTAGGGAGAGGCATGCGCTCGCTTAGCCAGGTAGAGAATCTTATTACTGTACGGGCGAAACATTTTTCTCTGGACGGCATAACGCTGACAGATGCTGGAAATCATTTAATACAGATATCAGGCGAAAGCGACGCAGATTTTCCTGTCATAAAAAACTGCGTGCTTCAAGATAGCTTCCAACAGCTTTTAAAGGTTTCTTCTAGTGATCATTCTTCGAATACGAGTGATTATGGCACGGTACAAAACTGTGAGTTTAAATATACCCAAGGCATAGGGCCCAATTTTTATATCGGTGGAATAGATGCTCATGGTGCTAGGGGCTGGAATGTCTTGAACAACGTATTTAGAGATATCGCCAGTCCTGACAATAGGCCAGCAGAATTCGCTATTCACTTTTGGAATAGGGCCTCAAATAATGTTGTTGAAGGAAACACGATTATTGATTGCGACCGAGGCATTGGTTTCGGGCTAAAAGGTAAACCCGCATCAGCCGGCGCAATAATTAATAATTTAATCGTTCATCACGATAATAATGACCCCGGCGCAGATGTTGGGATTATACTTGAACAGTCACCCAAGACGCAGATTTTGGATAACAGAGTGTATTTAGCCCATAACTATCCAAATGCCATCGAATATCGATTTAGTGAAACAACGGAAGCAGCAATAATTGATAATACGACTAATAAACCTATTCGAAAACGAGATGGTGCAACAGCTTCACTCATAGGTAACAAAAGAGAAAAAGAACTAACCAATCTAGTTTCACCAGACGAATTACTTTTAATCTCTTCAAGTGAATAAATCGGCGACAAGTTTTCTTCTTTTTCAAAGAATACAGTCTAACGGAGAGAATATAGCCTAACGGAAAGTAGTCGTAGCTCGAGTGTAAGCGAGTTGCCATTCAAGTAGATAGACCTTTGTAAGGCGCACGTCGCTGAAATACTCATCGACAGCCTGACAATTAAATGCGCCTTGATTATCCCCTTTAGATTGTCGCTGAGTGGTTAATTATTTATTGGGACTGGTATTACTCAGGAAACATCTGATTAATAGTCGAAAACTCCTTCGTCAACATCTCTAGGAACAGCCGTTTATCTTTTTCAAGCGTACTGTATTCACTCTCCATAGACAGCATGACTAATCCACTCCCCTTGTGCTGACCCAGCATGACTTTATAAATTTCATAAAGCTTCGCAGTATTTTTGTTACTCAACACCTTTCCATCCACCATATACCAGTACCCAAGTAAGCGGACGTTTCGGGAGTTAACGATTTGATTAATTTCGATTTTTAAATCATTAGGCCCATTGACAGAATAGCTGGATTCTAATGTCCAGAAGTCTTCCAAGTACATACGATTAGCATAGCTGACAAGCTCGCCATGCCCTTTTGGATACCATACAACAGACAGGTCTATCTTTTTAGATTCATAACTAAAGTTTGTTTGATACTGGTCATAATAATCCACAAATTCCGGTTGCCAAGCTTTGGACGCGGGCTTTGCAGGTAATATTGAAGCATTCAGTTTCCGTGGCGTCGTACTTGCTGATAATTGTCCTTGAATGACTTGATACCAGATGAAAAGGACAATCGTGAGCAAAGCTAACACCCCACATGCCTTCACGTAACCGGTGAGTGGAGTTTGTTCTGTAGGTTCGAATTTCGGGTCCGCCACTATGTCTGAGGACTTTTCACGAATGAGCTCGCCTAAACCAATTAAGCATATAATAACTAGGCTAAAAAAGACCCAACCATAAATAAGGTGATCAGCTCCAACGGCGTGCTCCATATTGGTCAAGTGACCTGTCAATATGATACCGAAAACACGAATAGCATTTGCAATAATGGGAAATATAATCGCGATAATGACGAAAGAGATTCGTCGAATGCGCGACTGCATATTCATATAGGCGTATAAACACCCAATAACAATCGACGCGATAAAAAAGCTAATACCTGAGCACGCTTCGGCTACTAAGAAACGTCCTTCTGGGATTTCAATATACAGGCCACTTCTGTATATGGGAACCTGAATCCATTGCAGCATCATTACCGAAAGGTCTGCAGTTACTTCCTGCAATACAGGGATGAGTTCTTCACCGATAGGAATACAAAAAAGTATAAAAAATAGCGGAAAAAGAATCTTTTTAGCTTGCGTATTTCCGAGTAAAAACCAAACACTTAACGGCAGGAATGTAAAAGTCGCTATGTGCATGAACAATTGCACACCACCTGATAACCCAACAGCGTATATACCTGCGCTACCAATGCACGGTATAAGCACCCAATAATTTGGTTCTATCGCAGATAAAGCAAGTTGCTCTCTTTTAAGATATATAAAATAAATACTGGCTGGTATAACAAACAAGCAATGATTAAATGTATCTGTAATTAGCCATATATCTACGGCGGTAACCACTCCCTGCCAAAAAGTAGCTAACCAAAGCAGTACAATGAGCAGTAAAGATGCAATTCCCGTAAATGAATGACGCTCTTTTACGGCTTTGGTATTTCCATCATTCATTAGACAGACTCCGTCCTTCCCTATCTTTTATTTTGTAATGTTATAAACGTCTTTCATGGTGCCCCATGAAAAGTCGTTTAATAAACGCTCTAATTTTCCCTGCGTTTTATTTAAATTCACGTAGTGTCGGAATTTGGATTTCAGAGGAGCATTGACCATACGAGGTTGGTCAGCATCAATCTCCCACGGATGAAAATAAAAAGAATAGGGCTGCTTTTCTTTTTTAAGATAACCACTAATCAAAGATTTCGTTAATGTATAAGGATACAAGCGAAAGTAGCCTCCTCCGCCAATTGGAGTTTGGCGTCCCATCACTTTATGCGTAGGTATCGGGATCTCTATGATCCCTTCTTTTCGCATATAAGCAAACCGTGGCCAATCTGGCGTGCCATATAAATCATGCTTCACTGGATAAGTACTTGAACTGTATTGAAAGCCTAACTCTGCCAATACTTCAAATGCCCATTCATTATCATAACCAATTGAAAAGCTGGGTGCGCGGTAACCTGTTAACGCCTCGCCAAGTAAATCTTCAAGATGTTTTTTTGAGCGAGTCACGTCAGCGGTGAATTCTTCTCTAGTTTGCTCGGTTGCACGCCTGTGAGCGTACCCATGGCTGGCAACTTCGTGTCCCTGAGCATGTATCTCTTTAATCAATTCGGGATAGCGTTCAGCAACCCAGCCGAGGACAAAAAACGTTGATTTGACTTTGTGCTTAGCAAACATATCAAGCAAGGTACGCGTATTCTTGTCAACCCTGGGCTGATAGTCCTTCCATTGCTCTGGTGAAATAACTGACTCAAAGGCTGAAACATGAAAGAAATCTTCTACATCGACTGTCATAGCATTTAATACGCTATCCGACATGGTTATCTCCCTTTACCGAATAGCACGACTTCAACGGTACGGATTAAAATAAGAATATCGAGCATTAAACTTTGATGTTTAACGTAATACAAATCAAATTTTAACTTTTCCATTGAATCCTCAACACTGGCGCCATATGGGTAGTTTAACTGCGCCCAACCTGCCAAGCCCGGCTTCACATTATGCCTTTGATTATAATAAGGTATTTCGCGAATAAGCTGCTCGACAAACTGCGGGCGCTCTGGTCGCGGTCCGATAAAAGACATTTCACCACGAAAGACATTTAACAATTGGGGCAATTCGTCAATTCGGTACTTACGTATAAACTGGCCGACTTTCGTCACGCGATCATCATTAGTTGTCGCCCATTTGGCACCGTCTTTTTCTGCATCTGGACGCATACTTCTGAACTTTATAATGTTAAACAACTTTCCATTCAAACCAACTCGCTCTTGTTTATAAAAAACAGAAGCTTTGATCCCATTATTATCTTCAAAATAAATAATCAGTGCAGTAAGCAGCATAAATGGCCAAGTAAACATCAATACGACGAAAGCTAAAAGGCTATTCATTCCGTAATCGAGTGCATCTCGCAGGTAGTTTTGCGAATTAAAACCGTTGGAGTAAATAACCCAGCTAGGGTACATGAGATTAACCACAATCTGCCCGGTTTCGCGCTCCATGAAATCAAGCAAATCGGTGACTTCAACACCGCGAAGACGGCAATCAAAGAGTATTTCGACCGGTAGCGTTCCACGCCTTTGGTCACATGCGATCACGACTTCGTCAATATCATTGTCAGTAATAAAATTGCGGAAATTTTCATCAACTTTAACGTGAACTAATTTCTCGTTTTGAATTCCTTCTTCACGGTTGTCGCCAGGAATAGGGATAAAACCTAAGAGCTCAAAGCCGAAGCGGTCTACCTCACGGCGCATACGCTTTTCAATAATCGACGCTCGTTCACCAGCTCCAATAACAACAATTTTAGTTTGGCCTAAGCCCAGAAGACCAAGCCGATTGATGAAATAGCGAAAAATAACTAAGGCAACGATGCACAAACCCGCTGCGATTGGCAGGAAGTACTGATGTAAATCGATATACCCTAGAACCGTGTTCCCCAAGATTTCCATAACGAAATACCCGAGAGCAACACTGACAAAAATTCGACGAATAATCCCGCGAAATGTCTCACGTAGCTTCGATTCGTAGAGCCCGACAGAAAGCGCCGAAACAATCACTAAAAACGTAAATAAACCAATGTAAAGTGATACATCTCCTACTTGCGGTGTAGATGACCCAGTGATTTCACTTACAATCCCCAAGGTTAAATACAAAATATACGCGACTACTGATGCTTCTAAAATCATCAGTATGTTAGAACGTCTTACTTCCTTTCGATTAACAAAACTCATTAATCTCTTTCCTCTATTCGTAACGACTTAATCATTTACTATTCTCAAATATAAATCAGTATCTGAGTCCGATTAACTTTTTATTATTGTTCATTATTTTATGTTTTGAAATAAGTCTAAATCTTGTTACATTGATGATCGATGAGTTCAACACACGGAGCTACAATTTACATGAAGACTAACAAAATAGCATTCTTCAATTTAGTATTTTTATCAATTCTAACCCTGGCAGGATGCTCAAGCAGTAATAGTAGCCTCCCTCAAGCGTCAACTTACCCTTCACTGACGACGTCAGTCGATAATTATAAGTATTTAATCGGTGCAGGTGACACACTGTCTATTTTCGTATGGCGTAACCCAGATATATCGGGTTCTTTTATCGTACGTCCTGACGGCAAAGTCACGACTTCGCTGGTAGAAGACATAGAAGTGACGGGAAAAACACCAACTGTACTGGCACGAGAGTTAGAGGAGTCATTAGGGAAGTATATTAACAGCCCGCGGGTAACAGTAAGCGTCACTGGTTTTGCTGGTCCCTTGAGTGAGCAAGTTCGCGTCATTGGAGAAGCCACCAACCCAAGTGCAATAAATTACACGCAACAAATGACACTACTTGATTTAATGATAGCTGTGGGTGGCTTAACTGAGTTTGCAGCGGGAGATAACGCAAAACTGGTTCGTACAATTGATGGCCAACAAAAAACCTTTGCCATAAACATCGAGTCGCTCATTCGTGACGGGGATATTGCGAAAAACATCGACATTCTTCCTGGTGACATCATTATCATTCCTGAAGCATGGTTCTAGGCTAAGCGCACTTATTAAGGATATGGACATTTAAATGCAAGATTTACAGAAAACGCTTGAGCTTTTGCTCGACTACCTTCGTGGAGTTTGGGTCAAAAAGCGCTACGTTATGATTTGCAGTTGGCTTATTTGCCCTATTGGATTTGTATATATTGCTTCTTTGCCTGACGTGTATCAGTCTCAGGCGCGTGTATACGTAGACACGCGCTCAGTATTACAACCTCTACTGAGAGGTCTCGCTGTTCAAACAAATCCCCAGCAAGAAATCTCCATGATGGTAAAGACTTTACTAAGTCGACCTAATTTAGAGGTGATTGCTCGGGAGTCTGATTTGGATGTAACGGCTCTCACGCCAGAAGACTATGAGGATATGATTTCTGATCTGTCTAGCAATATATCCTTGCGCTCAGCCGGACGAGACAATTTGTATACCATCGCCTATACCGACAGCGATCCGCAAATGGCTAAGACCGTCGTTCAAGAAACTTTAGATTTGTTTGTCGAAGGCGCGTTAGGCAGTTCAAGGAAAGATTCCGATTCAGCCAGCCGATTTATCGAAGAACAAATTACGGATTACGAGAATCGACTTTCATCAGCAGAACAACGCGTTGCCGATTTTCAACGTAAGTATTCGTCACTGCTACCAGAAAAAGGCAATTTTTATCAGAACTACACACAACTCAACGCTCAGTTAGAACAAACAATCCTTTCAATAAAAGAAACTGAACAGCAAATTAAAGCACTTTCTGGAGAACTGCGGGGGCCAAATTCGCAGGTGGATAGCTTTGCGGTTAAACCTTCAGATGCCGACTCAATTCTTACCACGCGGTACGATGCGAGGATCGAAAGCTTAGAAGAAAAACTCGATGAGCTTTCTTTGAAATACACTGATTTACACCCAGATGTAATAGAAACAACAAGCTTGCTAGAAGCCTTACAAAAATCTCGTCAAGAAGAAATAGATGAATATTTATCCAATACTTCTAACGAAGATCCAAGTAATTCTCTTGGTGGGCTTTCAAAAGAAATTCGTATCGAAGTATCTCGCTTACAAAGCCTTATCGCATCATTAAACGTGCGTAAAGACGATTTTGAAACGAAAATTGAAGAACTCAAACAAAAAATTGATCTTGTACCGCAAGTAGAAGCTGAATTTACCGCATTAAATCGAGACTATGGAATAACGAAACGTAAGTACGAAGAGTTGCTTTCTCGCCGTGAGTCCGCTGACTTAGCTCAAAAAGCAGATGTGTCTTCTGAAGATGTTCAATTTAGAGTCATAGACCCCCCACTAGCACCTTTGGCACCGACCGGTCCAAACAGGCTAATTGGGTATACCGCTGTGGTATTTGTAGGATTTGCAGCAGGACTAGGTATCGCTTTTTTGATTAGTCAACTTAATCCAATCTTAATTAGAGGAAGTCAACTAACGTCGCTAACATCCTACCCTGTACTCGGTGTTGTATCACATTTAAACGTTAAAGAGATACGCACCGTAAACAGAACTCGTATCTTAGTCTTTATGTTTTCTTCCGGCCTTATTTTGATGTTGTACGGCGCCTTAGTAGCAACCGAAATAATGAATATTGACGTATTATCAAGGGTATTAGCATGAATACTATAGAGCGCGCTTTATCCAAACAAAAACAAAATGAAAAAAACAAAGAAGCGAGTGCTTCAGAAAATTCTGCGTCCAAAAACGAAATATTTGGTTCTAATCAATCATCACCAGAGGTGCCTGAAGCAACGCCTAACGCTCCGACCACGACAGGAAATATAGAAATAGACCTGTTTAAAATGGAAGAGAAAGGATTCGTTTCGACCAGCGCGAAACGTCGGTTGATAAATGAAGAATATCGCGCGATAAAACGCAAAATTATTGATAACGCGTTCGGGCCTCTTTCCAAATCATTGAACAACAGCAATATTATTATGGTGACCAGTTCTAGGCCGGGCGAAGGTAAAACATTTACCGCAGTCAACCTCGCATTAAGTATCGCTTTGGAACAAGATAAAACGGTTCTACTGGTCGATGCCGATGTGCTTAGGCCAAATGTTATGCGAACGTTGGAGCTGCAAAACCAACAAGGTCTAATGGAGTACTTGCTCGGTGAAAAATCCGATATTGCCCAAGTAATGTGCCAAACCAATGTACCAAATTTACGTATTATCCCAGCTGGTAAATCTCACCACCTATCTACCGAGTTGCTCGCAAGTGAAAAAATGTACGATGTCGTGCAGGAGTTTGCAAATCGATATCCAGATAGGATCGTGATTGTAGATACACCACCGTTACTGGGTATAAACGAAACTGCCATCTTAGCAAACTTAGCGGGACAGGCAATTGTAGTTGCTGAAGAACAAGCCACTAAGATTTCTGATATTCAAGAAGCGGTTAGTCATCTGAATCCTGAAATGGCAATTGGGTTTGTGGTAAACAAAGGGCAAAAAATAAACCGTAAGGGAACGGGTTATGGTTATTACTACGCAGGAGCAAATTAGTGTCAGTTAATACCGCACCAATCATTCGAAACAAAGTCCTAATCGCAGTGGCGTTAGCCTGTGGAAGTGCAAGTTCAGTTGGTGCAGGAGAGATTAAAATTGCCCCTTCAATAACAACTTCGGGATATTACTACAAGACTGAAATTGGCGAAGAACCGTCAGAGAATACCGAAGCGGTCTCTCTTATTCCTAAGTTGGTTACTCTGTACAATGCGAGAGTCGCCAGTGCATCATTGGTGTTAGAAAATACTACAGTAGAGCAACGAAGCGATAGGCCTAACACAGATAAAAGTTTCACTGAGTTTCGCTATAACGCTTCGACACAGTTAATCGAGAATTCGCTAACCTTTTCGGTTAACGGGGATCATAGTTACCGTGCCATAGAAGCATCTGACACCATAATTGCAGACAAGGTTTTATCTAGCAGTGAGTTAACAAAAACGACAAGCGATGCAGCTCAGTTGAGCTTTATGATCCCAAATCCTAAATTTATTGGATTATCATTTCAGACTGGCTTTTCAAAAACCAGTTCGGACGACACTTTAGCAACTGACACTGGTCTTAACGGTGAAACCACGTTCGCTAGCGCTCAACTATATCAAGGTGGACATTTTAAAGGATTCACCTTTTTACTATCTTCACAATACTATGATACTAAACGTGATAGTGCGCAAGACTATGCCTCAACCTTGTCTAGCGCTCGTGTTGGGCTTGATATATCCAGCGAGATATCGTTCGTTTTAGTAGGGTCAGACAGTGATTACGGACTAGATGAAAGCGGATTCAGCGGAGAGCGACAAAATTTAGATACAACAAGCTATGGGGCAGGATTCATTTGGAATCCGTATGCTGATAACACAATTGAGATTACCTACAACAAGCTGGATGAGGGCGATAACACAACAGGTTATGTAGGAATAAATACTCAGTGGGCGTTTTCAGAACGAACCGCAATGCAATTTACGTACGGTAAACGTTTTTACGGTGACGCCTACTCATTTAATTTTGATTATAAGTTAAAGTCATTTAGCGCTTATGCAACTTATAATGAGGATGTTACATCATATTCAAGATTAAGCTTTGAAGCTGGCCCTACCAGCTTATTTGTATGCCCGATAGGGTCCACGGAGTTTGCTGAATGCTTTCAACCAAACTCTGCGGATTACGCATTGCAGGCTGGTGAAGAGTTTAGAGGCCTAAATAGTTTCACAACGGATATTACGGATGAAACTCTGTTTAGAAAATCAGGTAGAATTGGCTTTGGATATGATAAAGGGAAGTTAAATGCTTCGCTGAATTTGACCAATAACACGACTGAATACCTTGAGTCGAATCGTGATCAAACTACAAATACAGCTTCACTATCATTGTCTTACAGACTAAACCGAAGAAATACATTAGGTTTGTCTTCAAGTTTTTCGTCTGTTGATTACAGTGACTCTGACCTCACAAATGACGTGACAAACTTAACAATAAACTTTAACCGAAAATTAAGCCGTCAACTCACAATGGATGTGTCAGCACGTTATGTTGAACGCGAAACAGAAGACGAAAATCGAGATCTCACCGATTCTCGCCTAACTGTCAGCTTAAATTATCAGTTTTAATATCCATTCCAGTAAGTAATTAACGATCAATCCCTTTTTCGTCTTTCTCGAACAGGGATTGTAGCTCTGACTTTCCTTGTTCATTAATATCAATCATTTGCTGTAAATTTAAGTTCTTCGTAGCACTGATATTGACCAGCTTATCATCATGTTTCGCAAACAGCTCAACTGTACGGGTCGCTCTATCCTCGTCAAACCCATACGCTTGAAGTAGTTTCTCTGCTGCTTTTAATCCTGCAGGAAATACCTCTCGTACATAAGTATTAATACCGGCCCTTGCATAATTAATCACACTCATTCGATTACGCGCCCTAGCTATAATCTTAATGTGCGGAAAATGATCACGCACTAAGTAGGCGATCTTCAGCGCTTCTTGTTCATTGTCTATGGCTATCAGCAACACCTTCACTTTGCTGATCCCAGCTGTACGTAATAAATCTAGGCGACTAGCATCGCCATAAAACACTTTACTACCGAACTTCTTCAAAAACTCTATTTGTTCAGGGTCTTTGTCCAGTGCAATAAACGGGATTTTATTCGCCGTTAAAATACGTGCTGATACCTGTCCAAATCGTCCAAGCCCCGCGATTAAGACTTTAGGCTCTTTTTCATCCGGCTCTGCGTCATATACCGCAGGGCAATTCTTACTGTTAAACCAAACACTGTGCAAAATAACTAATGGTGAGGTCAGCGCCATAGAGATGCCCACAATCAAAGTCACTTGCTGAGAAATCAAAGTCTCAATAACCCCAGTTACTTCTGCTTGAGACATTACTACAAAGGCGAATTCTCCACCTTGGGAAAGCATCAGCCCTATTCGCACGGCATCCGTGGTATTTTGCTTAGCTACTTTTAAGATAGCGAAGATTACACCACCTTTAACCACGACCAAAAGCACGCTAGCCCCCAAAATGAACAAGGGTTCGGATACCAACAAAGCTAAATTTAAATTCATCCCGATCGCGATAAAAAACAGCCCTAAAAATAGTCCCTTAAAAGGAGCAATTTCCGTTTCAAGCTGGTGTTTAAAGCTTGAGTTGGCTAATAAAATTCCCGCAACAAATGCCCCCATCCCCATTGAAAGTCCGGCATCTTGCATGCCTAACGCGGTTGCTATCACGATAAGCAATGCCGAGGCAGTCATCACTTCTGAATTGCCATAAAGTGAAATCAAGCTCAAAAATGGATTTATAAGAAAGCGGCCTATCACAAGCACAGCACATAAAGCCAATACGCTTACCCACCAAGCAGGTCCACTTGCTACATCACCTGGGGACAGGCTCGCTACGAGCAGTAATATGGGGATGACAGCGACATCTTGCATCAACAAAACAGAGAATCCCTGTTGCCCAGGAGGTGTTTTCAATACACGGTGTTCTTCCATTAACTGTACCGCAAATGCGGTCGATGACAGTGCAACAGACAAACCTACCACCAAAGCGGTGACAGGTGACAAGGAAAGAAGCAACAAACACATAGCCCCAATAAACACTGTGCTAAACAGCAGTTGTGAGCCCCCTGTCAGCATAATTTTTTTACGCATGTCCCATAGTTGCTTAGGGTCAAGCTCGAGACCGATTATGAATAACAGAAAAACAACGCCCAATTCCGCTATGTGTAGTATGGTCTGCGGATCATTCACCCAATCCATAACCGACGGACCGATAACCACGCCTGCTACAAGATAGCCTAATATGGCCCCCAACTTTAATTTTCTAAAAATAGGAACGGCCACCACAGCTGCTACTAAAAATACTACCGCGGATCCCATTAAGCTCATCTGACTTTCCTAAAACACATATTAGGCATGATCATATCAGACCATACCTCGCGAACACATCAGCTTAGCTAAGCATAGATAGTCAAAATAATTTACTTTTCACAAGCGTTGCTATACTTACCACGTTAACAAGTGGTTAATAAACAGTCGGAGAAACCAATGTTTAGACATTACTACATAACAGATGATTTAGAAGACCTAAAACAGGTTGAACAAGAACTATTAGATAGTGGGCTAACCGTCCCCCAGTTTCACGTTTTAAGCGAGAACGATGCTGCTCTTGAAAAGCACCACCTGCATGCTATTGAAGCGGTTTTGAAAAAAGACGTCGTGCACTCCACCCAGCGTGGTGCGATCATCGGCGTGGTTGGCGCACTACTTATACTAGTCGTCGCTTATTTCTTTGAGTGGTACACCACAGCAGTAGGTTGGATCCCATTCGGCTTCTGTGCAGTGGTTATTCTGGGCTTTTGCACCTGGGAAGGTGGCCTAATCGGAATACAAACCCCAAATTATCAGTTTAAACGCTTTCAGCAACTTCTTAATCAAGGAATGCACATATTCTTTGTTGACATAAACCCCGAGCAGCAATCGATTCTGCGAGACGTTGCGAGTAGCCATCCTAGTTTGCGATATGCAGGTTCAGGAGAAGCCACCCCAGGCTGGGTAGTCAGCGGCCAGAATAAATTCAGCCAAGTCATGAAGTCTATGCCATAACCTTGGTAAGGGTTTTATGGACGTTTGGTATAACCAAAGCCGTAAGTACGATACTCACTTCTCGTATTTATGGCTTTATTTTTACAAGGTCGCTGTACATTAGATATCGTTTCCATATCATTTATACCATTCCACTTTAATAATCTGAACACACATCAAGAGTGTAAAAGCCTTAGACAAGGCGCATGTCTGGATGGGGATACACGAATAGTTATCCTCTTTCGAAGTCTTACAACTCAGTGTAAGCTCTTTTAACACCCGCCTGAAAGGTATGGCCCCAGCGACTTTTGCTCTGCGCTCTGACTATATGAATGAGCAGCAACCATTACTGTATAGCGACGCCTTGTTCAAAAACCGCTAGACGCATTCTGAAGGGGCACTCATTCATGCGGATTGGTATTCGTTTACTCTTACTCTTTAAAAGGAATTTTCATGTACATACGTTTAGCGCATTTCTATTTAATATTGCTTATCTGCATTAGTCCAATAGCATTACAACAAGCCCAAGCGCAGACTAAGCAGGTAAACAAACAGGCTACAATTCAGACCTCGCTCGGCGTCATTGCTATCGAGCTATACTCGCAACAAGCCCCAGCCACGGTGAGCAATTTTATTGCCTATATCAAGGATGCCGCTTACAACGGAGGCGATTTTTACCGTGTTGTAGGGCCAGACAATGATCAAGGCACGCCACAAATATCAGTGATTCAAGGTCGAACAAATTTACACCACAAAGATTTCCCCCCCATTTCGCTCGAAACAACAAAGTACACATCCCTCAAGCACCAAGATGGAACTTTATCAATGGCACGAGGCGGCCCAAATACTGCGACTCAAGAGTTTTTCATTTGTGTTGGTGACCAACCAGCGCTCGATTTCGGTGGTAAACGCAATCCCGATGGTCTCGGTTTTGCCGCTTTTGGAAGAGTGATTTCAGGAATGGATATTGTTAGAAAAATACAGCGTAATAGGCAGACCAAAGCCGTGGAAGATCCTTATATAAAAAACCAGATATTAGCTCAGCCCATCGAAATACAATCCATAATATTGAGTAAATAATAAGGCAACCTCCCTGATGCTTCACGTTTAGCATACAAAAATAAGAACACTGTATAACCTAAACCGATAAGCGCTCGCGCGGATATGTATATGCTGTTCTCAAACGTAAGCGAATTTGATCTTAAATGCGGCTAAAAGAGTAAAACCTTGATATTCGGATAACCATTTCGGCACAAGCAAAAGGATAATGTATGTTTGATTTCTTAAAATCGTCTCCCGTAAAAAAGCTCAAGAAACAATATAACCAAAAACTTGAAGACGCTATGTTAGCGCAAAGAAAGGGCGATATTCGGGCCTACGCGACATTAACAGCTGAAGCTGAAGCACTGTGGAGCGAAATCGAAACGCTTGAAAAAAACGAAAGGCGCTGAAGAACCTGAACTCCAACCGGACACTTATTTTTGGAGCCTGTAATTAATTTTGTGGTGCGACACGAAGTTGCTCCTGTGATTATTTAATCCAATGGATTGGATGTTAAACCTACTGTCTCACCAGTAGTTCCCTACTCAGCTGTGCGTTGACGGTAACATTGAGGTGCAACCTGTAAAGGTAGCTCCGAAACTGCTAGCCGCTAGCGGTGAAGGCGCTAAGGATGTTGGTAAGGTCAGCAAATGCAAATCTCGAAAAGCATCGCAACTGTTAAGAAGCTAAAGCGGCTGACAAGCTTCAACCAAATGGTAAGCGATCAAGAATACCCTTTCACAGATGGGATATCCTGAGTATACGCATCGCCGGTGTAAAAGAGAGACCTAACCCATCGAGTCACAGGAACGAAACGTGGAAACCCCGTATAGCTCCGAAAGGTAGTTTGGCCGCAAGGGTAAATAATGGTTATGCGGGAATGGGAGGCCGGAAAAAGCCAATGGTTGTCGGATCCGTACAAGAGTTATTAAAGAAAGCCCCTAATACCAACCCCGGTAATTCATTAACCACTTAGAGAAAATCTAGGCAACAACCCCCGCCGCTCGGTATAACTGTAAGTGCACATCAACAAGCGTGCTGATGTCCCGTTGATACCCACCGCCTATCACAGCCGCCACCGGCACTCCCTGTTTACTGCAAGCGTCGAACACCATACAGTCTCTGGCGTACACCCCTGGGGTAGATATATGTAAATGCCCTAAGTCGTCATTAATGTGGATATCCACACCAGCATCGTATATCACTGCATCAGGCTGAAAGGTGCTAAATGCTTGATGCAAAGCGCGCTCAACCACAGTTAAATATTCATCGTCTGTTGTTCCCTTCGCTAATGGAAAGTCTAAGTCAGAAACCTGCTTGCGATGAGGAAAGTTTTTCTCGCCATGCAGAGATACAGTGAAAACCTTTGGGTTGTTAGAGGCTAATTTAGCGGTGCCGTCTCCTTGGTGAACGTCACAATCGAAAATCAATACTTTGTTAATAGCTGAGGCCTGCAACATATTCAAAGCGGCTAAATACAGATCATTAAACAAACAAAACCCTGCGCCAAAATTCGCAAATGCATGATGATAACCACCGGTCAAATTCAATGCTTTGCCCTGTTCAAGGGCTAGATTTGAAGTCATGACTGTGCCTGCAACAGCCGTTAAAGACCGCTGAATCAGTTGCTCTGACCAAGGAAAGCCGATCCTGCGCATGGCTTTAGGGTCAAGCACACCTTGGGTAAGGCCATTGACATAATCAGGACTGTAAACGCGTTTTAACTGACTTGGTGTGAGCGCATCCGGTTGGTAAAACTGGGCTTTGGGTACGCCTAAGCTGATAAGCCTATCGTAGATAGCTTGATACTTCTCAATGGGAAATCGGTGTTTAAAGGGTAAATCTAGCTGACTGTAAATGGGATGAAAAACTAAAGGTGTCGACAAAAGATGGCTCTCATTCATATACTTAGCTTCAGCCCAATATTCGGACCAGAGCATTATTTACCTTATTGTCTCGTCGGTTTTCCTTCGCTGCAAGGCATATTTATTTCCTAAGGAGTTATCTTGTTAGTTACCTTAACCCAGCTGCAAGCGCGCGTAATCGGTGTACTACTTGAAAAAGAAGTCACCACACCTGAGCAATACCCACTTTCATTGAACAGTATCACCACCGCCTGTAATCAAAAAAGTAACCGTGAGCCGGTAATGGAGCTCACCGAGCTTGAAGTGCAAAACACCCTTGATGAGCTGCACGCAAAAAATATGATATTTGAGCAAAGCGGCAGTCGCGCCACACGCTATAAACATCGACTTTGTAATACTGAATTTAGCGATTTACAGTTAACGCCACAGCAATTGGCCATCGTTTGCGTGATGCTATTGCGCGGCCCACAAACACCCGGAGAGCTTCGCACCCGTGCCCAGCGTATGGCTGGTTTTACCCATGTGGATGAAGTCGAGAAGGCCCTAAACGAATTAATGGATTTTAACGGTGAGCAATTGGTCGTGCGCTTAGAACGCGAACCCGGCAAACGAGAATCACGCTACGCCCAGCAGTTTTACAAAGACACCAACGAAGCGATTAGCCACGAACCAGCAGTGGACTATTCGGCCAGTACGCCTAGCACTTCAAGTGCCTCATTCACGCCCAACAGCGCCTCGCAAGAAGCACGTATAGCGGCGCTAGAAGATACCGTCGAGCAATTACGTGATGAACTACAACAGCTTAAACAAACCCTAGATGATTTGACCGGATAAGGTACTTTGCGCTATTACATATAGATGTATAAGCGCAGCCTTAGGGTATCGCTAGTGCGATTGGGTCAATGGCTAGTCGCTATTGACCCATACGAGGCGCATCTGCATTAGCAGTGAATGTTAGGCGCAAAATTTGTTTACCTGTAGGGGCATGTAGTTTTTCTTCTATTTGTTTGAAGCCGTACCTAGCATAAAAACTTCGCCCGATTGAGTTATCTTTAAACACCTCCACATCGAGATCGCCGTGCAGCTCTTGAGCCTTATCCATTAAGGCTTTGCCGATACCTTTTCCATGACAATATGGCTGCAAAAATATTGCGCCTACTTCGTTGCCCATCAGCGCAATGAAGCCTTCAACAATATTGTCGATTTCTGCTACCCATGTATTCGTATTTGGCATATATACTTCAGCGACATTTATTCCTTCTTGGTCGATGAATTCGTCAGTCATAAATGGATGTGCTAAACGTGTTGCCGCTTCCCATGAGCTAAGTACTAAGGGTAAATCTGAAGCCAAATACTGGCGAATGTTTACTTTCATTGTTTTCTCTTCTCTCTCAAGTCAATCACGCTGATGTTACTGACTTACGAAAGGCTAAGATTGAAGAAAAACGACAGTTTTAGGTAATTTCGAAATTACCGTAAATATCTATCGTAAGATCCCGTTGTTGCGCATAACGCGCCGGTGTACTTCCAATCGTGCTCTTGAGTTGACGAATTAAATGAGATTGATCACTAAACCGATACTTATAGGCAATTTCTACCCAATTAATATCGCTTTCATCGCGCTGATATAAATCATTAAGCAAATTCTCTAACCGCAGCATAGACTGGACTTGTTTCATGGGTAAGCCCGTCACCCTATAAAAACTACGCTCAGTGGTACGTTGTGAAAGATGTAGTTGGTTGCCAATTTCATTAACTGGTGTGTGACTCAATAAAGGTAAGATTTGGCGCACCAAGCGGCTATGTTTATCTTCGTAATTATCTATTAGCCACGGCGACAGTAATTGCTCTAACTTACAAATGGCTTGGTGTTTGTTATCTTCAGCGGCAATTAAAAGCAGCTCTGAATCGAAAATGTCAGTGCCACTAAGGCAATTGACTTCAACCTCTTCAATTTTATCCAGACAAGAAGTAACACTATTTATATCTAAAGAGTAAAGCGCCCCAATCTTAAATTTAACACCGAGAATCGCGAAAGGAGCTGAATGATCCAGCATAAAGGTATTCACATGCGGGAAAACCCAATGACTTCCTCTAGCGTTTTGCACAATAGAGCCATGTGTATACGCATAGGCTCGGTTTGAACGAGCAATAATTAAATGAGAGGAAGGATCTGGATATAACTTTGGAAAATTAAAATTTTGGTCGTGAGGTTCTTTTTCTAAAAACCAATAACACTCAATATATTTAGCAAGATGTTCTATTCTCGGCAATAGCCTCCAGCTTTTCATTCACTATACCTTTCTCGTTACTCCCCACACGACTGTAAAGCCACACTTTTGCCGAACTTCACACAAATGTAAGCGCAAAGCCTAATACTGACAAGTATAATAATGACACCCATAGCAATATAATAATGACATCCATAGCAACATAATAATGCCCCCCATAGCTATATTCGTCGCCCATTCTCAATAACAAACACCTCCCCCAACAGAAAACCGCCCAATCCCAATATATAAAGCCCAAATATGAAGACACCCATGATAAAACAGAATATAAAATATAATGACACCCATTATAAAAATGGTTAATTTTCATCCCTCAACTATACTTGTTGTGTGTTCCATTTTATTGAGTAGACTGTTATGCCTCAGTCACGAAAAAGCCAAATCAGTTTAATCGATACGCCTTATTATCACTGTGTGTCCCGTTGTGTTCGCCAGTCTTTCTTATGCGGTACAAGCACGCTGACAGGGAAAAGCTATGAACATCGTCGTGGCTGGGTAGAAGTGCGTTTATTGTTTCTAGCGACAGTATTCGCAATAGACATTTGTGCCTATGCGGTCATGAATAATCACACTCATGTGGTGCTTAGTGTGGATAAAGCCTTGGCTGATAATTGGGATAGCGATGAAGTGTTGAGGCGCTATCACAAGCTGCATAGAGGCACATTGCTGACTCAAAAATTCATGAATGGCGATACGCTGAGCCAAGGAGAGCTAATCACCTTTGATGAAACCGTTGAAATCTACAGAAAACGTTTATACGACATCAGCTGGTTCATGCGTGACTTGAATGAGCACATTGCCCGTCAAGCCAATAAAGAAGATGACTGCACAGGCCGGTTTTGGGAAGGGCGATTTAAATCACAAGCTTTGTTAGATGAAAGTGCCGTGCTGGCTTGTATGGCCTATGTGGATTTAAACCCGATTAGAGCGAAAATAGCCAAAACACCTGAAACAGCAAAACACACCAGCATCAAAAAGCGTCTTCACGCCGCTAAACATCATCAAGCTCAACCAAGCACGCTAATGCCCTTTGTGGGAAGCTCAAGGGAAAACATGCTCGAAGGAATTGCTTACTCACTCAAAGACTACTGTGAGCTTATCGATACCACAGGTCGCTGTATTCGTGATGATAAGGCAGGTTATATTGATAAGACTCAAAACCCCATTCTAGAACGACTAGGATTAGACTCAGCACAGTGGTTAGCCTTAACCACTGAGTTTGAAAAACACTTCTGTTACGCCGCAGGTGCAGAGCAAATAATGAATGCCTTCAAGCGCCATACCCATCATCAACGAATACGAGGGATGGGCAAAGCAAAAGAGCTGCTAAAGCGCGCTTAAATCAATCTCAACAAATACACTTAATGCACAGCTTGTGAAGCGGACGCTCGCCTAACTTTACACCTTACTCGCCGTATTCTTTTTTTAACACCCTAAATGCAAACAAAATCCCTGACGTTCAACGAAAAAGTACCTTAGTGTCTTTTTAGCGACCTTCTTGAAGATGACGAAAGCGATAACAATTCATGGATGTCTTTATAATTTCCTCTATGTCTCATCTATAGCATGGCTGTTTTAATAAATTGGCTTGGCTGTCTTGATAAGTTGAGCATGGCTGTCTTGATAAATTTCTTGTAAGCATGGCTGTCTTTATAAATTTTTGGAGAGCCTGGATGGGCTTTGGTATGGAAAGCGAAGGCTTTTCGTTCTGATTATGTGAGTTTAGGCAGGGAGACTACGACCTAATTAGCGCAGCGTTTTTTCTATATTCTATAAAATATCCCCGCGAGCATCAGCGCGCGGGGTCGTATTGATTTAGCGTTAGCGCGCTTCAAGAAATTCCATTAATCCTTGTTTGGATATTTTAACAGCCTCTAAAGGTTTTAAATCATTGGGGTATTCTTCTTGTTCAACCACCAGCCAATGCGTTCCGCCTACTGACATATTAGCTTCAATCAAACTCGGCCAGTCTATGGTGTCCTGGCCAATTAATGGCAATTTATCTTGCGCGTCATCCGGCAGTTTAACTTTATAATGAGTGGTGAAAGTGCGACCAGGATAGCGCTTAACATACTCAACAGGATCCTTACCTGCATAGGTCGTCCAGCCAACATCTTGCTGCAAAATAACGTTTTCATTGGTGTTCTGTGCAAGGTAATCCCAGTAAGTACTTTGCTGGAAATCATTAAACTCTTTTTCGTGATTATGATAACCAATCTTCATCCCTTGTGGGGCGAGCTTTTCCGACAAGCGATTCAAATCGGCCACAACAGCCTCAATCTGTTGCGGGTCAAATGCGCGTGCATCATAAGGTACAATCAAACTTGTACAACCTAAGGCTTTATAAAAGGCAACCGTGTCAGCAAATTGTTGCTCATTAAGCTTTTCAAAGGGAATGTGCGCACCACTCACTTTAAGCCCTAAACCATCAAGAAATCCCTTAAGCGCCTGAGGGTCATCTGAGTATTTACCAAAATCTCCTGCAAATTCAACACCGTCAAAGCCCATGTCAGCCAGTATAGTCAGTGTCCCTTCAAAATCTCGCTTAACCTCATCTTTCACAGACCACAATTGCACACTCACTTGTGGTGCTATGCCTTTTTCATTAGGACTTTGGTTTTGACTTTCATTCTGGCCACAGCCGTATAACCCTAGTGTAATAACGATGGCACCTATCATCGATATTAAGCGCATGCTTACATTCGTTAATCTCATTTTTGCTTCCTTTTAAAACAGCTAATCATATCCCCTCACCTTCTCGATTTATAAAATACCGACATTAACTGTGCGAGGTTTTCATACTTATATTCGACCTTGTTTCATCTCACTAACGGCATAATCGACAGCTCTTGCAGTGAGTGCCATAAAGGTTAACGAGGGATTTTGCACGGCCGAGCTACTAAAGCTCGCACCGTCTGTTACAAATAAATTATCTATATCGTGCGTTTGATTAAAACGGTTCAACACAGAATCTTTAGGATTGCGTCCCATTCTAGCGGTGCCCAACTCGTGAATCGCCAACCCTGGAGGGCCTTGGTTCACATAACTGCTGACGTTTTCTACACCCGCTACCTTGAGCATTTCCTCGGCTGTATCGGCGGCATCTTTCATCATGTCTAATTCGTTATCAGACCAGCGACAGTTGATTTCTAGCTGAGGGATCCCCCATTTATCCTTTAACGAATGATGTAGCTTCACCGTGTTCTCATAGCGTGGAAGCATTTCTCCTTGGGCATGCAAACCGAAGCGCCACTTGCCGGCTTGGGTCATTTGCTGCTTGAACTTCTCCCCAAAACCCTTGGTTGACGCGTTTTGTTGCCAGCCTTCACGATAGGCACCACCAGCCAACGCGTAACCCCGTAGGTAATTCTTCTTGCCACGCTTAGGCTCATACTGGAAATTCGGAATAATAATGCCCCCAGGCCTTCTTCCTCGATAGTATTCATCCTCGTAGCCAGGTACATCGCCTGTGGCCCCCGCGTTGTAATTGTGATCCATCAAGTAGTGGCCCAATACACCAGAGCTATTGGCAATACCATCAGGAAACGCGCGAGAAGTAGAGTTGAGCATAATTTGAGTGCTCCCGAGCGTTGATGCGCACAGAAATACAACCTTTGCGTAATACTCGCGCTCGGCCAGCGTATCGTTGTCGATAACCCGCACCCCTCGCACTTTTTTACTTTGCTCATCATAAATCAAGCTGTGCACCACGCTGTCAGGAGCGATATGCAAATTTCCCGTGGCTGCGGCGGCAGGTAATGTTGAGCTTTGCGTTGAAAAGTATGCTCCAAATGAGCAACCTTTTTGGCACTCATTTCGCGCTTGGCATTGTACCCGTCCTTGCTTTATATGTAGTTCAGAAGGTTGAGTTAAATGTGCCATTCGCCCCATGATCATTTTGCGATCGGGATAGACTTTTTCAATGGCCGCTTTAATATCCACTTCAGGCTTTGTCATGTCAAAAGGAGGTAAAAACTCACTATCTGGTAACTGCTCTAAGCCTTCTTTTGCACCACTGATGCCAGCATGACGCTCGACATGGCCATACCACTTTTCTATATCTGCGTAGCGTATCGGCCAATCATTGCCGTGGCCATCGAGACTATTTGCAGCAAAATCATGGTCACTCAAACGATATGATTGTCGATGCCATAACAAAGATTTTCCGCCCAACTGATTAGCCCGGATCCAACTAAACGTCGTATCATCTTTAGTGGTATAAGGTAAATCTCGGTCGTTACCAAAGAAGTGCTTAGTGGCATCATTAAAGGCATAACATTGCTTTTGAATACGATAACGTTGCTCAAGTAAAATATTGTCTACTTTGCCGCGCATGGGCATATCCCATGGCGCTACGCCCTCACCGATATAGTCTTTTCTGTGTTCTACCACGCGGCCCCGCTCAATCATCAGGGTTTTCAAGCCCCGCTCACATAGCTCTTTGGCAGCCCAGCCACCGGACAACCCCGAACCGATCACAATGGCATCAAAGGTCTCATCAGTGTCTTTTATGTACATCTGGTCACTCATTACATCTTCCTGTTCTAAATACTTTCGATTTGCGCTTGAACTGCACTGTGGTGCTCATTGAAGCCTGATAAGACTACTGATTCACAAGCCATGCCTTGCCGACTGATGAATACTCAATGGAGCCTTTAAAGCCGCCTGGCACAGGTAAATAGGCTAACTCCTGAGTCGCACCTACCTCTGACGTGAAATAGCCAAATACAATCATGTGTTTCAAAAAAGCAAAGTGCTCTGCGTCATCTCGGCCAAACTCTTTTTCGGCCTCTTCAATCGCGCTAAGCAAGGCTAGCTGTTGAGATTCGCTTGCTTCACTGAAGCTTCTCTTGAAACGTTTCTGCGCTGCCGCGTCAATGCGCTTTAGTAAATCAACCACTTGTGTTTGCTGCCAATTTGCATGACAACGCACCAATTGGTTATCGATAAACCCATGGGTATCTACATCACCTGCACCAGCTGTATCGGTTTTAGGGATCACCAACTGGCAAATGTCGCGCAATTGTTGCATCTGCTTTTGGGTAAACAAGCGTCCAGCAGACTGCCAACTTTGTGGGTTTCCTTGATACGCCATGGCCACGCTTAAGCCTCCGCCCCCCAGTAAATTTGCAGCTCCTGCAGCACCAATCAAGGCTCCTAAGCCAAGTAAAAATGAACGCTTTTTAGGGTTTTCAACCTCGAGATGCTCATTCGAGCTAGTATCAGATAATGCCACTTGTTCATCAGAAGACGAGTTTTGTGATCCGCGCATGAGAAATACCTTTAATTATGAAATTGAATGTCGCTGAGCCTAACCAATGCAAACCGTAATTACAGGTCCTTTGCCAACCCACGGAAAGAGCAGCCCGTTTAGTCTGTACTCAAACCCTACTTAGCTAAGTAATCATTACTTAGGTTTAGTTCAACAAGACAGCAGATATGCTGTCATTGACGCCATCCAAGTTAATACCTTGTTAATGATTGTAAGAGGAAATCGTTAATGCTAGGTAACGCAAAATCGGTTTAAAGTAGGATTATTTCGGCGTTTAAAAATATAAAAATGGTTAAAGTAAGCTAATCTTCTAATACGCAATGGAATTAAGCGGTGTACAGTTCAACCTTATCTGATTATATTATTGGCACGTATAACACTGCAAAACCCGAGACGCTAGCGCATGGCAACCCAGCATTTTAGTAGCGAACAAAGCGCTCAATTCATTCAGCGCAGCAACATAAGCCAGTTATTGGCCATGTTTGACCTACTGCCAGATATCTTATTTTGGATTAAAGACACCCATAGCCGGCTAATCCACGCCAATCAATGTTATTTAGAACATGTGGGCATTCCCACCCTTGAGCAAGCGCGTGGGCAAACGGACGCTGATTTTGCGCCTCGTCATATTGCCAAGCAGTTTTTGAATGATGATCAACGGGTGGTCAAAGGCGAAACCGTGACAGAACGCCTCGAGATGAATGTGCTTGAATCAGGCGAAGTGTGCTGGTTCACCACGTCTAAACGCCCACTCTATGATGCAGACGGCGAGATCATTGGCTCCTATGGCACATCCCGTCACCTTGAAAAAACTTCTGTTGCCTTAAACAGTATGGACGCCTTAAAAACCCCAATGAACCATATTCGCCAGCATTATATGCAAAACCTGTCGATGCATGAATTAGCGTCCTTGTCTCACCTATCGATCAGCGCACTAGAGAGACGATTTAAAAAGTACTTAGGCTTAACACCTAGACATTACATTATTCAAGTCAGGCTTGAAAATGCACGGCGCTTGTTGGTGGAAACCACTCTCCCCATTAACGTTATTGCGGCAGAAGTTGGCTTTCAAGACGCCAGTTATTTTAGCCGTAAGTTCTACCAATTATTTGAAACGAAACCGTCGGAATTTAGATTGAGCTACCAATGATTAAAGACATAAAAACTAATCATCAGACATAAAAAAAAGCGCTAGGCATTGACCATAGCGCTTTAATTCGTTTAAGCAGATCGTCTACTTTTTACAGCAGATTACAGCAGAATCCGTGATTTGATGGTGCCATCAATCATATTTAGTTGTTCTAATGCTTCATCAGCATCGTCAGTTTCAACATCAATCACCACGTAACCAATGGTGTCGTCTGTTTGCAAATACTGAGCGGCAATGTTGATGTTTTTCTGAGCAAACGCTTGGTTAATCTGGGTTAACACGCCCGGCGCATTTTTATGAATGTGCAACAAACGCGAACGGTCAGCATGAGACGGTAGCGATACTTCAGGGAAGTTAACCGCAGACAAAGTCGAACCATTATCACTGTATTTCGCCAGCTTTCCAGCCACTTCAATACCAATGTTTTGCTGTGCTTCTTGGGTACTGCCGCCAACATGCGGAGTTAAAATCACGTTGTCGAACTGACGCAAAGGCGATTCGAACTCTTCTTTGTTTGACTTAGGCTCAACGGGGAACACATCAATCGCAGCACCGCTTAACTTGCCTGCTTCAAGCACGTCAACCAAGGCTGGTATGTCAATCACAGTGCCACGTGCCGCATTAATTAGAATGGCACCCTGTTTCAACCATGATAATTCGGTAGCGCCTATCATGTTTTGCGTTTGTGCGGTTTCTGGTACGTGTAAGCTCACCACATCAGAGGTACTCATAAGCTCTTTCATCGATTTAACTTGTGTCGAGTTACCCAATACGAGCTTGTCTTCAATATCAAAAAACTGAACGCGCATACCCAAATGCTCAGCCAAAATGCTCAGCTGCGTACCAATATGGCCGTAACCAATAATACCCAAGGTTTTACCCCGAGCCTCAAACGAGCCAACGGCACTTTTGTCCCACTCGCCACGATGGGCTTTGGCGTTACGCTCAGGCACACCACGCAATAATAGAATCAGTTGCCCAAGAACGAGCTCAGCCACAGAACGCGTATTAGAGAACGGCGCATTAAAAACGGGAATACCGCGTTTCTGGGTTGCTTTTAAATCGACTTGGTTGGTACCGATACAGAAACACCCTACCGCCACCAATTTATTAGCTGCTGCGATAACGCGCTCAGTTAATTGCGTACGCGAGCGAATGCCGATGAAATGTACGTCTTTAATTTTCTCGATCAATTCGTCTTCAGGTAACGACGTTTTCAAGTACTCAATATTCTCATAACCATTGGCTTTCAGTGTATCCAAGCTGCTCTGGTGTAAACCTTCGAGAAGTAAAATTTTAATCTTGTCTTTTTGAAGCGAAACTTTGCTCATTGCGGTATCCAAGTTGATGAAGAATAAGAAGACATCTGGACGTCTATTTGCCAGCGCAAAAAATAGCAGAAATCGCGCTTATAAGGAAGCTTATCCCGTAAAATCTGTGATAAATAATGAACAATACAGTGATTAATTTACCATTAACGATTTCACCACTTGTTCTAAGCGTGGATCATTCGGATCAGACAACCGTGTTGCAACAACGACCTGCCCTTTCGCGTTGATAAAAAAGGTCGTGGGTGTGCCCCGCACAAAGAATTTTTCCATCGCTACTGAGTCTCCGTCCACTAGGGTTTTAAATGACATACCTCTGGCCGTTAACGTTTCTTGAGGTTTTGCTCCCTCTTCTTCTAGCAAGCTGATGGCAATCATTTGCAAGCCTTGATCTTGATACTTTTCAAAGAGGCGATCTAAGCCTGGTTGCAGCTTCTTACAATACGGGCACCAAGTCGCCCAAAAGTGAATAATCAATGGCTTTCCCGCAAAATCCTTTGAGGACACCAAATTCCCCTCAGCGTCGAGCAAGCTCCAACTCGGTGCCATTTTAAGCGCTGCTTGTTGTACCGGACTTTTCTGCGTTGTTTTATTGGCTCTAGCAGTTTTATTGGCTCTAGCAGTATCAATAGCTCTAGCGGCTTCAATAGCTCTAGCAGTTTCGGTGGGTCTAGCGGTTTCGGTGACTCTGGCAGTCTCAGTGGCTCGTGCGGTAAGCGTTGACAAGGTCAATAGCAATACAAGCAACATAAAGAACATATTAGCCCGTGCCTTGTGTGGCTTGCTTAAATGCGTAATGAAAGTTGAATAAGAAGGTGAGTAAGAAAACAAATAACGAAGAATAGAAGTTAGCGTTTGCATAGTTTTGCTCAATAAACTGTAATGCAAACAAGAAAGCGCTAAGCCAATAAAACTTTCAAATTCGGGACGATGTCATGCAGGGTTCACCATTATAAAGCGGAGTAACGCAGCGCTTTTAGCTGTCGCTTTGCTCAACCCAACTCTCGAAAATTAAACACGCCGATGCGCTATCTATTTTCCGTTTATCGAGTTTTTTAAAACCGCCCATTTCAAACAAACGCGCTTTGGCGTCAACTGTGGTTAGGCGCTCGTCAACCGTTTCGATTGGCACTCTGTACTTGGCGTTCAATCGATTAGCAAATTTTTTCGCCGCGAAAGTGACCTGCTGAAAGCTGCCATCCATGTTTAACGGTAATCCCACTATGGCCAAGTCAGGTTGCCATTGCTCGAAGACCTTCGCCACGATGTCCCAATTAGGGATACCGTCAACCGCATTAATGGCATCAAGCGGAGATGCGGTGCCTGTCACCTCTTGGCCAACGGCCACACCAATACTTTTAGTACCAAAATCAAATGCTAGAACGGTGCGCTGTACAGACTTTGTCATTGTGTGACTCAAATAGGTTAAGCGGCTGACATTAATGGGCATGCCACTTTAAAATAAAGAAAATGAGGTGTCGCAATGCTGGTTAAGCATTACCTGCATTAGGAGCGATTTGCCATGTATCTATGCCTAATTTGTGCACAGCGGCTTCCCATTTTTTGTGAATGGGTGTGTCGAACAATAACTCGGTATCTGCTTCAACCATTAGCCAAGAATTTTCACGTATTTCCTCTTCCAACTGTCCCGCTGACCAGCCCGCGTACCCAAGGGTAACAATGGACTTCTCTGGTGCTTCACTATTGCCTAAAGACGACAAAATATCTTTAGAGGTGGTCACCATAATCTCAGAGGTCAAGGCCAAACTCGCGCTCCAGCCGGGTTGAGTTGTGTGCAGAATAAAGCCCCTATCTTGACTGACAGGCCCTCCTGCGAGAACTATCTCTTGCGCTTTATCGGCGTCCACTAGAGCGTCTTTATTGGTCTGGTTGATCAATTCTTTTAAACTCATTCCCGCAGGTTGATTGATCACCAAACCCATAGCGCCCTGCTCATTGTGCTCACAAATGTAAGTGACCGAGCGAGAAAAATACGGGTCTTCCATGCTCGGCATCGCAATTAGCAAGTAATTTTGAAAACTGTTCATCCTAATGCCACACTCGTGCTTATTAACATATTAATGGTTGTCTCGCGCACTTAAGCGCTTCTCGATAGCATCAAATAGCATACCTACAATATCAACTGGGTAGGCCGCTTGAATTTCTCGAACGCACGTTGGGCTGGTAACGTTTATTTCAGTAATACGATCACCTATCACGTCTAAGCCGACAAAAATCAATCCTTTTTCTACCAATAACGGGGCAATGGTATTAGCCAGCTTTAGGTCACTTTCAGACAAAGGTTGTGCGCGGCCCGTGCCACCTGCTGCCAAATTACCACGCGTTTCACCTTTTTGCGGTAAACGCGCTAACGCATAAGGAACAACTTGACCATCAACAATCAAAATACGCTTATCACCGTCTTTTATTTCAGGCAGGTAGCGCTGGAACATGGCATATTGAGTACCCAGTTTTGTTAAGGTCTCTATGATAACGCCAAGGTTATTGCCATCAGGCTTTACACGGAAAATAGACGTGCCGCCCATACCATCTAGCGGCTTACAAATCATGTCTTGGTGGGTTGCATGGAACTCACGGATTAGCTTGGCGCTGCGTGTTACCAAAGTATCGGGAATTAATTCAGGGAACCAAGAGGTAAATAGCTTCTCGTTAAAATCACGTAAGCTCTGCGCCTTGTTCACAACTAAAGTGCCTGTTTGCTCTGCCAATTCAAACATTTGAGTGGCATATAAGAATTCGCTGTCAAAAGGGGGATCTTTACGCATTAATATGACATCAAGCTCACCTAGTCCGCGATTCTCTTCTGCTTGCAGCTCAAACCAATTATTGGCATCTTCCTGCACAGTTAAGCGGCGCATTTGGGCCATAGGCTTGCCATTGTTTAAGTACAGGTCGCCCATTTCGATATAAAATATTTCGTAGCCGCGCGCTTGTGCCCCTAATAGCATGGCAAAACTAGTGTCTTTTTTAATATTGATCGATCCAATAGGATCCATTACTACGCCAAGTTTAATGGTCAAGGTCAGTCCTTAAAAACGTTAGAAGGCAATCAGAAAAAGGATATGCCATAGATTAAGCTAATTTTGAGGTAATTATCGTAATTTCAAGTATGCGATAGCTAATCAGACAGAAAATAAAGAGATTTGCTTACACGAAGAGGCAAGGTTTTTGATGGCAAAAACTGAAAGTAGTCTCCGAAACTTGCCTATTTGCTTAAACCAAACCCCATTAATGAGTGCTATGCTTTCAAGTGGAGTCGAACTATCGCCTTACATAAATGGCACACAAACCGCTGAAAAGCGCAGAGCAAAGATCAACACGCCCTAGGTTTGAGTTCTTCAATACAAAACTTGTACTTACGGCCAACCTTCACTTGAACGTTATTCCCTAGTTCTGCTACATATTCGCCGTTAGAATTCGGCGTTAAGGTTGAAAGCTTGGCAATATTGATGATGGCCGAGCGGCTCACCCGCGGGAAATGCACGCTGTCGAGTTCTTCTTCAAATTGTTTGAGAGTTTTACGGATAATATGAGTGTCGTTAATCGTATGCACACACATGTAATCACCTGCGGCTTCTATCCATACGATGTCATCTAACTTTACTCTTATCCACTGAGAGCCACTTTTCAGGGATATGATCTGCTGTAACTCGTGCAATTCGTTGTTATTAGATAACTCATTAGACACTTCTAAACTATGAATGAAGCTATCAATTGAGTTTCCGGTTTTGCGGCTCAGCAATGTTCCTAGCTTTTTATGTTGATCGACTACTTGAGTCATATCCATAGCGCTGGATAACTTTTCGATACACTCTTTTAACCGTTCTTCTGAAAACGGTTTAAGTAAATAATCGGAAGCTTGAAAATCAAACGCATTTACTGCAAATTCGCGAAATGCGGTAACAAAAACAATCGTTGCCGGGTTACCTTCTTCGCGCAGTTGTTCGGCAAGCTCAAGTCCGGTTTTACCTGGCATTTCAATGTCTAGAAAGACTACATCTGGCTGATTAACACTTATTGCATCATAAGCTTGCTTTGCGTTATTACAGCAGCCTAATACAGTGATGTTCTCATACTCAGCTAAACGTAGGGCTAGCCCTTCTCTTGCTAGGGGTTCATCGTCCACAACTAATACTGAAATTCCACTCATGCAAGCAATTCCATTGGCAATACAATTTTCACAACACACCCTCCATAAGCGCCCCGACGGATAGAAAATTGGTAGTTTTCAGCATAAAGCACACGTAAACGCTCCACTACATTTTTCAATCCTACTCCACCTCGTTGGCTTTCTTTGAGCAATTGCGCTGTTGATGTGGGAATACTATCTGTATTCGGCCCGTTATCTGCAACCGTAAGATGTAACAAGTTGTTGAGCACCTGCGCGCGAATTTCTATCACCCCATCCGCTTCCATTTGGGCAATTGCGTACTTGATGGCGTTTTCTACTAAAGGCTGCAGCAGTAGGCCTGGCACCAACAAACGTTCAGCTTCTAGCTGAACATCGAAATTTACCTTCAACCTGTCGGCAAAGCGTGTTTTCTCAATGTCTAAATATAACATCAGTGCTTTTAGCTCATCGTACAAACGAATTTTCTGTTCGGGGTCATTATCTAAAGAGAAGCGTAAAAATGTCGCTAAGCGCGCCAACATACTGTTAGCCGTACTTTTATCGCCACGCAAAACCAAGGTTGATATGGCATTTAAAGTGTTAAATAAAAAATGCGGGTTAATTTGATAGCGCAGCATTTTGATTTGAGCAACATGAGACAAACGAGCAGCCTCTAAGTGCAGCTGTTTTTCGCGCAACAATTTAAAATGGTAATTAATGCCAAAATACAAACAGCTCCACACCATGATCATAAAGAACGAATAGGTCACGGTTAAAAACAATTCGCCATAATGAAAGTCCTCAGGCTGATTGCCTAAATACAAATCATACAAAGTGACGTGGTCAAAGAAATACATCAGCAGTAAGTTTTTAATCGGGGTCCAAATCGCAGCGATTAAAATGCACATCACAACGATGGTGACCATCACTTGCAAAGGAGCACCTTTTGAAAAGTAGCCATAAATCCTGCGTAACGGCCAGGTCAAAATGCCACCCACGGCGCCCGAAAATATCAGTGGAAGTAAGATTAAATAGCCGGTTTTCGCTGTGTAGGGGTTAAACGCAGCGTATTCAATGGTGAAAATCAGCACGTAAAACGCCCAACCAAGCACATGCAGTGTCCAAAAACTGGGTTTGGTGTCTCCCACATTGGTAAAAAACTGTTTAATACTCACGGCTTTTCCCTACCCCAAACAACATTATTAGTCTGCATCTACACCCAAAGCAGAAAGTAACTGCGCCTTGTACGATTGACCAATTTTAACTTCTTCGCCATTGTCTAATTGCAACAAAGAAAAGCGCCCTAACTCACTGTTTAAAGAGCGCACATATTCGATATTAACGATTGCGCTGCGATGTACCCTAATAAACTGCTTGGGATCTAATGTTTGTTCCAGCGCCGACAGTGTTTCTCGATGCAGGTGCATTTTTCCCTCACAATACAACTCAACGTAATTGGCTGAGCCTTTGACCCACATAATGTCTTGAGTATTGATAAACGTGACACTGCCGACTGATTTAACAGGCAACTGGCGGCGCACTCTGGATGCAGAAGGTGCAGAAAGTGCAGAAAGCACCGACTTATTTGCCTTGTGAATTTTGCCTATCACCTGTGCTATGCGGCTGTCTTCGAATGGTTTTAACAGGTAGTCCGTGGCGTCTAGTTCGAAAGCCGTTAATGCGTGTTCACTGTATGCGGTAGTAAATACCCAATGACATGAAACGCAATTTTTAAGCTCTCTTGCAAGCTCAACACCGCTACCGCCTATTATTTGAATATCTAAAAAGCAGATATCGGGTTGCTGCTCAAGAATAAGCTGCTTCGCGCTCGCATAATTACTCGCTTGCGCAACGACCTCGCATAAAGAGGATTGTGAGAGATAGTGCGTTATGCGCTCACGTGCCAAAGCCTCGTCGTCTATAACAATACACCGATACATCAGAGTTACTCCATAAACCCTACAAAAAATGAAAACGGAATATACAAGCTAGGGTACGAATAAAGAACTGTGGTGAGATAAGCGACGGCAAAACAGGGTGAAATGTAAAGAAACGTAAAATAAACGTAAAGAAAGAGCAAAAAAGGGGCAAAAAAGCGCGAACGGGGCAGAAAGAAAAGGACAATGCCAATGGCAAAGTCCTTTGTCCAGGAAGCGATACATGTTCACTAAATGTATCAATCGGGTCACTACTCCGACGCCACGAATTATAGTCTAGCAAGGGGCTCTTTTAGTAAATTTTGTGACGAATCTCGCATTTTTTGGGACAAACGTACTCAGTTACCTGCCGAAACACTTAGCAATATTTCAGTACCTATACTGTGCGATATTTCAGCACCAATACTGCGCGACCTATCTGAAAAACAAAAACGGCAACCTAAGTTGCCGTTTAAATTCACGATAAGTATCCGGCTAAATTAAAATCTAGCTTCGAAACCTACTTCAACATATCTAGGCGATTGCCAGGTATATGCTGCACCGTAATATTGGTTAAACGAGCCCTCAGAACGTCTATTTTCATAGTGCTCATTTTGTGAAGTAACCGCTTGGCCATTCAATACGTTATACACATTAAGCGTAGCGCGCATATCAATATCACTCACGGTAAAGTTATAGTTAGCAGATAAGTCTAAATTGAACGTCCAAGGTGTACGTCCTTTTGAACCACGTGGGCTATATTGATAAATTTTCTCACTTTGCTCACAAGTACCATTGCCATTGGCATCTGGACACTCATTTGTGTATAGATAAAACGTATCGCCATAGCTACCATAAATCGCGGGGTCATCAGAAGGGTACCCTTGACCAAAGGCGCTCAGAGGACGACCACTAGAAAGAGTTGAGTTAAAACCAACGGTTAAGGCCTCCGTGACGTCGTACGAGCCAAAGAATTTAAATACGTGGCGTCGGTCATTAGGCTGATAACCATCAGAACCATCCATTAGTGCAGGGAAGTCGAAATCTTGCGTTACGCCAGCGTCCGCTTGCCCAATGTCAGACTTAACTGCCCCTTCGAAATTCCCCACGCTTCGACTCCATGTGTATATCAACGACATACGCATGTTATCCCCACGATAATTAACCTGTGGTTGCAAAGCCGTATATTCATTTTCCGCTTCCGGTAAACCAATTTCTTCAGCCGTGTACGTTCTGCGGCTATTTGGATCGGTCACGCTGTCAAAATCATTATCTAGCTGCCAAGTTGAAGACTTACCCGGATTGAGCAATGTACACGTCGCTTGCGAGGCCAACGGTCCACAGTAATCATCTAACGCGGTAGCAACTTCGCGATAAATCGCACGGACTGAGAATGAGAATTCGTCATTAATTTGTTTTTCGTACCCGACGATATACTCGTCTTTACTAAATGGTTCAGCCTCTTCCGCTTGGAAAGTTTCTTGCGTGGCAGGATTAGGGACCGAGTTAACAATTTGCGAAGCATCTACGGTGCCTGATACTGGCGAAGTACCAGTAGGCGCACCCGTTGCGTCAGCGCCATCAAATGTGTAGTAGGTAGTGGTATCACTTAGTCCTGACGCAGCACGGTAATTGGTGTTGTTTGCTACCGGTAAATAGTACGTACCATAGGTACCGTAAACTTTCGAGTCCCCTTCTCCTGTGGGATCCCAGCTGAATCCTAAGCGCGGAGCAACATCTGTTTTAAACGATGAGAAAACTTTGCCCGTTACACCAGAGTTTTCAAACTCGTCACGACGAAGACCTATTGATAGCATCAAGTCTTCTGTCACTTGCCATTCATCTTCAATGTACCAAGCATTTAAGTCGGTGCTAAAACCACCGCCACCCGTAAATATACGGTCAGCCACAACATCAATTGCTGCACCAGTAGTATTGGTAAATAGAGGGCCATCGTTACCGGTTATAACGCCGTTTGGATTAACCGATGAGTATGTCCAGCTATGTCCTGTAATGGGCGCTGAGGTATGAAAAGTCTCGCGCTCTTGTTTGTCGTAACCCACTCTTAGTAAGTGATCTTCAAAGGCATATTCGATATCAATACGCGTTTGTTTGTTTTTATCTTCATTTACGCCTGTCGTTCCGCCTGAGCCACAGCTCGTGATTTTCTGGCTGTCAGACACGTTTCTTGTATCGAGTACGGTTGGGCAGTCTAAGTTACTCGGTGTATTGGTGTACGAGGTTTCAATCTCACCGTACATAGCTGACACGGTTAATTCATCAGTGAAGTTACCCGTATAGCTAATACTTTTAAGATCGCCACCTCGTTCGCGAATAGTGGTTTGTAGCGCATCACCCACTTCCCCAGTGCTGCGATCAAATTCATAAGCGGTAGATTCAGTGTCGCTCTTGTTTGAATAACCAAATAAACTAATTTTATGATCGTCGGTAATAAACCAGTCGACTTTCGCCCCCCAGAACAAATTATCTGAACCACTTGAGTCGCGCTTTATATAGTTATCATCGGGCGCGTATTGCTGGGTGCCACTTGATTGTGAAGCAAAGTTATTTTCAACATCGCGAGGATTAACTAACGCATAGAAAAACAAGGTATCTTCAATTAATGCGCCAGATGCAGAGAGTGTAAATTCACTTTTGCTGTATTCATCTTTAGATTGATTTCTGAAAACCACTGGGCCACCAGCCCCACCTGCAGAATATGAGATTTGACCATCTTCGCGAAGTGATTTAGGGGTAAACAAGGCGGTAGCAGTAAACTCCCACTCGTTAGAACCACTCTTGGTAACAGCATTTAATACCCCACCGGTTGTTCTGCCGAATTGAGCAGAATAACCACCGGTTTTAACTTGGAATTCTTTATAAAATTCAAAAGGAACCGTACCACAACCTAAGCCTTGGCTGGTATTTGTGACTTCCATGCCATTGATATAGCAGGAGTTTTCTGCGACTGACGCGCCGCCAAATGAAGCTGTACCACCTGAGTTAGGTGAACTAAAGCTTGAGTCGCCCATCACTGTGCCAGGTGCAAGCAAAGCGACAGCGGTGATGTTACGTGACACTGGCATCCGATCCAGCTCTACTTCATCAATAATCAAGCCGGAATCCGCCGAGCTTAAATCAATCGCTGAAATTCTAGCGCCAGTGACTTCAATTCGCTCAGTGCCATCGTTTTCAATGAAATCAAATGCTAAAGAAGTATTAGAACCTAAGCTGATACGTGTTTTTTGTTCGGCTACAACGGTATCACCTTTCATTACTGATATGTCATACGTACCAGTAGGTAGCTTAGCGAAACGGAAGCTGCCTTCATCGCTAACGGCAATAACGCGCTCTAACCCTGTCGCAGGGTCTTTGGCAATCACTGTGTATTGCGAGTAATCATTTGCGTTAATTGAACCAGAAATATTTGCGGTAGTGTTATCTGCAAAGGCAGGTAGAGCAAAACCCAGTGACGCAGCCACCGCAAGCGCGGTAATACTTCGTCTAAATGTTGTATGTTTCATGTATGACTCCCTGAAATGAATTTTAATTGTTATTAATCGGTAAATTGCGTGCGCAACAGCCCGATAATTTGAAATTAACAAAAAGTTCAACTTGGGAAGCAGATTAGGGATGAAACAAACAGTCGGTGGTGTAAAAACAGCATTTTTACCGTTTATGCAGATAAGAGCCGCTGGAAAAAGCCAAATAGAAAAAGAGTGGAAGTTACTGGCTGCGCTAACGTGACGTTAACACAACCAGTAATATGGCAATACAACTCATAACTTGGCCAACAATTCCTGATAGTCAACGTTTAGCTTTTTCGCCATCAACACACCCGTTTTGTTTGCGTTATTAAGTGCAGCATAGGTCACTGGGTCGTGCCCATTGCAAACTAACCCTTTGGCCAGTTCACGCGGCTTGATACCACTGCGCTTAATGGCCATATGCAATCGTACTCGGCTATCGCTTTTAATTGCCGCGCATACTTTTACTAATTTTTTCTCTACTGACGGATCCATATATTCCGCGCTAACTGATGTTGCACATAAAGCACTGAATCCAAAAACACTCGCTACCACTAAATTTCTCATAACATTCCCCTGTTCGCTTAAAAAGCCATATGTTGGCTGGTTCAGCTAATAAGTAGATGATGAATGTGACAAAGTTGTTTAAATATCGCTTAAACGCGGCAGAATGAGATGAAGCGGTTAAGTCATGATCCCCCGCGATAAACTGCCCTAGATAAACTGCATTTGAACTAATAAAAGATTTATTTTGTTACGTGTCAGTAATTAGCTAGTATAAAAAACATACAAGGCAGTATTATTTAATCGAGGGATGATGATGACCATTTGCCAGCAACACCAACAAAGAAGTTACCCCCAAATTCGAGACAAAATGCAACCAGGAGATATCATCGCTTTTGGTGGCAATAGCCTGTTTTCGAAGTGGGCGAAGCTCACCACTCGCTCCGCTGTCACCCACGTCGCGGTAGTCATAAAAACCCAAGTAATAAATGAAGCCAACGGGCGCTATTTCAATCAAGCTATAGAGGCCACCAGTTACAACGGCAAGTGCGGTGTTATGCTCACTCGATTAAGCGAGCGCGCGGCCACGTATAATGGTGATATGTGGTGGCTGCCGCTGAACAGCCAAGCTAGATCCAACTTAGAAAACAACAAAACAGCATTTTTCGATTTTCTGTTTCAGCAAAACCACAAGCCGTACGATATATGTCAGCTATTCGGCTCAGCCGTAGACGCTACCGACGACATCCCTTTTTTAAAAGAGATGAGCTTAAATTCAGAAGATTTTTCGAGCTGGTTTTGCTCTGAACTTGTCGCTGAAGCCATGGAACGCGGCAAGATCATTGGCAGTGTTAATGCTTCAGAAATTACACCAATTGACATATGCCGCTTTGATGTTTTCCAAGAACAATATGTGCAGTTCAAAGGCGAGTCAAAAACCATTACTGGGTATAACTCATTACCATTTGAAAGCTGGCAATCCTAAGGTGAGAGCAAGTAAATCGAATGTCTAAAGAAAGAAGAAGTAGTAAAAGGGAAAGAGAAAGAAGAAGCCAAATCAAGCATAGATACATATGCTTGAGTCTGCTTGAGCGGCGAAAATGACTTAGAACGCGTTGTCTTGATGAATTTTAATGAACAAAGGCGTACCGTGTTTACTGTAATCAATTTTGTATTCTTTGCCATTAATGGTTTGCACAAACATTAATGTTTTTTCTTCACCGAACACATCACCCACTGTCACATCGACCAATTCCATATCCTGTTGTTTTGCTTCGCGTTTGTTTTCAGGGATGGTGCCGGTAAACTCTTTAATACTCTTATGGGTAACAATAATTGCCGGATTATCTTCACCATTTGTCACTAACAGATCCAGTTTTCTGATCTTATGAATTAGTGTATTGCGCCCACTGACTAGAAATGGTTTTTCGGTCATGCTTATCTCCAACTGCCCTTTTGATTTTTATGTTAAGGCTTACTTTATAACCAGCAAGATAACAAAGTTTATTTATCCTTGCACATCTTTGTTATGTCCTTGTTAAGTTTAAAGTTAGCTTCATAAAGACGAATTCGAACAAGTGTGTAAAAAACGTACACACCTCGTCTTTGCTCTAGGCTAAAAAAGTAAAACAAAGACAAAATAAACGTCTCACACATGCTTAAAACCCGCATTTGGCAATTTTTAAGAACGCTTGAGCCCCTTAGGTGCATACATTTACCAGAACAGTAAAAGATAAACACCGCAATTTGCGCATTTTTCCAGCAAACTGTCTTACAAAGCAGAGCAAACAGATGACAAGGCCAAAAAAACTGCTTATACTGCGCGTCGTTTTATACCTTTGCTAACTTCTTTAGCAAATAAAACAACATTTCAAAATGGCCCAATAGCTCAGTTGGTTAGAGCACCCGACTCATAATCGGTAGGTCCCCTGTTCAAGTCAGGGTTGGGCCACCATTTTTTCTCGACAATACACTCCATCACTGCCCTATTAAATTTAGCGATAAGCAACATCAATATCCCCTAAGGCTTTAGCGTAAAGCGGCGTTAAACACTGCTCGCAGCAACTTTCAACGGATGCTTGAATGGCTTATGGGTGTTTTAGTGTGCGCAAAACGAAAAATATATCCCCCTAAACCATCTCTATTGCCTTTACAAAAGGCACTGGCGCGCGGTTAAATTAAAATTCGCTCTTGTTTTAAAAATTTCAGCAAAAGGGCCAATGAGTCATTAACCAATAAAAGGAGCTAAACATGAGGCAAATTAAAAAAACGAGCGCCGTTACGCGGATGATTTTCAAAGCTGGGCTGGCTATCGGCTTACTTCTCGCTACCGCTTTACCGATTAATGCACAGACAAACTCTGACGCCATGGCAACACCAGCGGTTATTCACTCAGTGTTTTTCTGGCTTAAAAACCCTGACTCAGTTGACGATCGCAAATCTCTTATAGAGGGGCTAAACAGCTTGCGTGACATTCCACAAATCCAAGCGCTGCATGTTGGGGTGCCTGCATCTACCGTCTCTCGGGATGTGATTGACAGCAGCTATCAAGTCTCAGAGCTGATGTTTTTTAACAGTGTTAAGGATCAAGACGAATACCAAAGTCACCCTATTCACAAGCAGTTCGTCAAAGATTATGCTCACCTGTGGCACAAAGTGGTTGTTTATGACTCACTAAATACCCAGTAATCTTTTGCTTGTTAGAATAATTTTTCACCCATAGCACAGCTGACGTATAACAGCGTAAGTCCGGAAAAGTGTTGATAAATAGTGGAAGCTTAGGTCTTCTCAAATCGGTATTTTTGGCGCCCTGCATTTTGTATTGCTGTGAAATTTACCAGAATAATCGCAAGAATAATGCAGGGTTATTGATTGCTTTTTGCACCACAGGCGAGGCTTTTGTTTCGCAACGAATATTGCCAATTCTTAGCTTTCATTAAACGCTCACAATTCAAAAAAGAAACTCCAGTTAAATCAGCCCCTCGAATATCTGCACCATTAAAGCGAGTCTGAAATAGGGATGCGCCGTGCAGGTTGGCGTCTGTTAATATCGCGCCCTCAAAACTAACGTTATAAAGTTTGCTCGCGCGAAAGTGAACTCCCTTCATGTAAGCTTGAGTAAATCTGCTACGAAATATTTCACTCACATCAAACCTAGCATTCGATAAATCACTGCGCGTAAAATCTGCTTCACTTATATGACGATTATTAAGTTCAACTCCACTCATAAAACTACCTGAAAAATTCGCCCCTTTAACGTTTGCCCCAGTAAAATCCGCGCCCGATAGTTTAGAGCGAATAAACTCTGCTCCACTTAAATCGGTACCTTTAAGATTCGCGCCCCGCAAATCAACGCCACTTAATACGGCACCGCGGAGGTTCGCTGCTAGCAAATCCACCTCATATAAATAGGTATAGCTAGCATTTTCCGGTGGTGAAATATCCACACCAGCAAGAGAATGACCTTGCTTATTTAGGTACGCCATCGCTTCACGTTTTCCACTGTTTCCAGACGCTTTCGTCGTCACCAGCTGCCAAGCGCTTACAACGCGGGCATGCTCTCTCGCTGCCCGCTCTTCTTTTACTAGGTATATGTCCACCATAATGGCCAGCAATGTGGGCAATAATAGAAATGAACTTAACCCAGCAAAAATACGGGTGATGTGCCACTTCTCAATCCGGGTCGCAATGCGTTGCGCACGGCTCACCTTTGCGCTATTAAGCGCTTTTTTGAATGTTGGCGGTCGCGCCTTTTTCGGCATAGGGCGTCTTTTCACATCAGTTCTCCTGGGATCTTGTGGGGATGTTGTGAAGGTTAAGTTGCGCAGCGTTTAGGTTGTTGGGAAGGTTAAGTTACGCTGCGTTTACTAACGATCAGCATACGCCGAGTACGAGCTGGCTATCAAGTAGCATGCGCCACCTTATTTCTATCAGCGTCACCTTATTTCTATCAGCGTCACCTTTGTTTTATCCGTCACCTTGGTAGATTACTTCAGTGGGTCATTTCAACTCCGGTTTATGTGTTTGGTATACATCTTGTACGTCTCTCCACACGGCACACTATGCGGCGATATGTGTGTATTTTGTTCACATAACCCACTTCGAAGACGTAAGGATTACCGATGACCTACTTAAGATTCATGGGGATGATTGGCGTATCTACACTCGTCATGTTCATTATGATGTACTTAAACACGTACGCCTTATCCCATCTGTTTTTCAGTGAAACAAGAACCTACATGGCGCTTTATATGGGGTCGGCCATGGCGGTGATTATGCTGTTGTTTATGCTTGGAATGTATCGCGATAAAAAGCGCAACACGGGGATCTTTATTGGCGCCGTCGCGGTATTTTTGTTGTGCCTATATCTGGTTCGATCGCAAATCACCGTGTCTGACTCTGCTTATATGAAGGCTATGATCCCTCACCACTCTATTGCTATTTTGACCAGTGAAAGAGCCAATATCCAGGACGCGCGCGTACGTGAATTAGCAGATAACATCATTCAGGCCCAGCGTGATGAAATTAAACAAATGCAATGGTTAATCAAGGATATAGAGCAAAACGGCAAAGCGCTCTCACAAGCCGACGCCCAGCAGAGACCGGTACCTAAATTTAACAACACCTCACCCCAAGGAGGCCAAAATGAGTAAAACTGCCAGCCTGTATCGTATGGTAACCGATGAACACATTTGCCCTTATGGATTGCGCTCAAAAGATCTTTTGGAAAGAAAGGGCTTTAGCGTTGATGACCACAAGCTAACATCACGTGAAGAAACCGACCGTTTTCAAGCCAAATACGATGTAAAAACAACACCACAAACCTTTATTGACGATGAACGTGTGGGCGGGTACGACGATCTACGCAGTTATTTTGATAAAGGGCCCGCCGGGCAAACAGGCACCACTTATGCCCCCGTAATCAGCATATTTGCATTAGCCGTATTGCTTACCGCAGCCATGCAATACTTCGTGGCTGGCGAATTCCTTTCGGTTCGCTCACTGATGTTGTTTATCGCATTTTCCATGGTGATGCTCGCGGTGCAAAAGCTACAAGATTTGTATAGTTTTACTAATTCATTTATCACTTATGATCTACTCGCGATGAAGTGGCTGCGCTACGCGTATATCTATCCATTTATTGAAGCTTATGCCGGTGTCGCTATGTTCGCCGAGTTGCCAGCATTGGCGGTGGCTCCTTTCTCGATATTTATCGGCTGTGTCGGGGCTGTTTCGGTGATAAAGGCTGTCTATATTGATAAACGCGAATTAAAGTGCGCCTGTGTAGGTGGCGACAGCAATGTGCCACTGGGCTTCGTGTCCTTGTCTGAAAACCTGTTTATGATTGCCGGTGGCCTAATTATGTTTATGTATTGATGGCCAAGTTCATTTGAAATATCAATATTAATAGTGAAAGGAAACTAAACAGACTCACTGTTTTGAAAAAGAATGCAAGTCATAGCTGCTAACCTGGGAAGTGGTCATATATCAGTTGAAGACAATGACTTACTGCCCGGTCGGAGAATAGTTAACAGCGGTTGCTCTCGCAGTTGAGCAGCACTTTTGGTATAGGCAAAGCTAACCGTTCACAAAGCACATTTACACTGTCCTAACCAACACATAATGACTTAATAGATTTAAGCAAAGAAGATAAATATGCCATAAAAAATACTGGCGTATACGCCTATAGCTGAGACCCAGCCCAGTGCTTTCATGTGAGAAAGCGCTTGGCGCCAAATACGTCTGCGCGGTTTTAGTTCATGGCGTGATATACGCGCCACACGCATACCGTACATATAGGTGCCTGTCACGGTGAGGCCCGTCAGAAAAAGGCCAAACAAAAAGTACACTATTTTACTGAACATGCCCCCCCAAACGCCAAAATGTAATGGGTCAGCCGCTTCTGAAATACGGTTATGTACGCTTAAGTCACGGCCATCTTGGTGTTGAATAAGCTGCCCTGTAGCAGGGTCAAAGGTCACGAAATTCGCTCTGGGGCGCACGAGCACAGCGCTCCCTTGGCCCTGAATTTCAATCACGTCTGATGACGCCTGGGCAAAATTAACCCTTTCAATAGCCAGTTCAGGATACGCCCGCTGCGTTTGTACCAGCATGGCCGCAAATGTAGGTACGCTGGGCATCGTTTGTTTAGCTAACGCCTCTGTACTGGTCGCCGTTAAACGTGCAGGGCTTGTGGCATTGGCCCCCCAACGTTCTGCCAAATACCAGCAACCCGTTACACTGATGATCAGCAAAAACCATAAGCTCCACACTCCAACCAAACGATGAAGGTCAACCCAACGGGTTTTACGATGTTGCCAGCGCGGCTTTCTAAAAAAGTGTGTCCACCAGCTTTTATAGATATACAAACTAGACACCAGCACCGCCAACAGCACCACAGCAAACAAACTCACCACCGTGATACCTAGGGTGAGTGGCAGCATTAGGTGACGATGCAGCATACGAAAAAAACGCTGCCAGTTAAGCCAGCGCCCATCTCCTAAGAACTTCCCTGAGGTAGGGTGAAAAAACAGGCGGTGTCGCTGCCCATCAACATCAAGGTAAATGACTTCAGCGCTATACCAGCGATGCAAAGGGGCTTGAATAGAGCGCAACGAATTGACAGGTGCTTGATGGTGAGCACTGGCGTAGACTTTCTGCCAGTTCATACTCTCAACGCTTGATGGTGCTACTCGTTTGGCCGGGTTAGCTAACCAATCTAGCTCGTTAGAAACAACAGCCAACGTGCCGGTCAGTACGATAAAGCACAGCATAATAGCCAGCTTCACTCCAAGCCAACTGTGAATGCTAAACCAATTCGCTCTATTCAATTTGCACTATCCACGTTTTCCGCCAATGCCGTTATCCCAAATGCGCTAAAAGTCGTATTTGAACTGGGCAATGATTTCTCTTGGTTGCCCGGGAAAATGACCATTTCTCTGGCTAAAACCACTGACTGCATACTCTTTGTCAAATACATTATTCACGTTTAGGCTAAACAGTATGTTGTCCCATTTGGTTGTCCAACTGGCGTCAAATACCGTAAACGCTTTGACCATTTGCGCGTCCGAGCTGATTTGCTCACCCACATAGTTTACCCCAAGGGCAACAGACGAATTGATACTATGCAAGGCATAGCGTCCCCATAATCCCGCTTGATGACGGGGTGCATTCACAAAGCGATCGCCTTCCCCAAAGGTATTGTTTGAACTACCGTCAACCACTATCGTGTCGTTATACGCATAGTTGGCGGTGATACTTAATGCATCGGTAATATCACCGACTAAGGTAAACTCAGCGCCGTCGCTTTCCACCACCCCAAAATTGATCAACGCCGATTGGGTGTCGTCATTCTCTCCTTCTATATAATCTGGGTTGCTGGCCACTAAGTTTTCTTTGCTGATGTGATACACAGCAAAGGTGGTCATAATACTGCCGCCCAACCATTCGTTTTTAACCCCAAACTCTATCGAATAACCGGTCACAGGTTTAAGATCTGTCACGCTGGCATCCGCTTGGTCCGTGGCGTCTACCGGGTTAAAGCTTTCAGAGTAATTAGCATACAACGACATACTAGTCGTTGGCTTAAAGGTTAAACCAGAGCGAAACGTCACATCTTGATCACCGTACTCATAACCGCTTTCTTTGTCTCTTTCATCAAAGTGATCAAAGCGAGCACCTAGCATCAGTGTCCATTTATCGGCTAGCTGTATCATGTCTTGTAGGTACAAGCCTTGGCGGTTACGCCGAATACCGTCTCTATTTTGATCTGTCAGGTTGTAGGTGCTTGGGTCGGTTTCACCGTAATTAAGCTCAAAAATATTTAGATTACCAACACCATCGGCTTCATAGCGAGCACGAAGGTAGTCATAGTCGGAGTCTAAATAATGCCAATCACCACCAAATAATAATTGGTGGTCCATGCCAGCAACGCTAAAGTCATAAACAAAATCCGTGGTCAAACTCACTTCATCATTCGCTCGGTATTGAGAGCGATATTCTCTACGTATCGTTTCATCCTCGATATTAGCTTCGCCATCTCCATTTACGTCCACCCAACTGCGAGACTCGTGGTACGCCTGATCGCGTTCATTGGTCATCAATCTTAGGGTTGAGTTAACGCTAAATGTGTCACTGAATGTATGCTCAAGCTGTGATTGCACGACCCAAGCCTCAAGATCCTGAAAATCACTTTCTTCGTTGGCGTTGTAACTCCGGTCAACCAGGAAATTACCATTATCATCCACCGGTACGCCACGTAATCTGTGCCCCCCAAGGTTTTGTACAATGTAATCAAACGTAGTGGTTAAACGCGTGTCATCACTAAAGTCATGCAATAGGCCGCCAACCAATTCGATGTTTTCCATGTCAGCATTATTGCGAAAGCTATCTTGAGATTCATAAAAGCCACCTAAGCGATATGCCGTGGTGTCACTTAACCCACCTGTAGCTTGGGCTGAGATCCCCAGTAGGTCATAATTGCCAACGGTCAGGTTGACATCAGCAGACTCATTGAAGGTGGGCTTTTTGGTTACGTAATTGATCATACCTCCAGGCTCACCACCGCCATAAAGTGCAGCGGCTGGGCCTTTGAGTACTTCTACTCTGGCAACATTAAATAAATCAGGCACGCTAAATCCTGAATACGGATCGCCTCTCACGCCGTCATAAAACACATTGCCGTCATCACGAAAACCACGAAAGGTCACGCCTGAATAGCTGTATTCGCTAACCCCTGCAATCGAGCGATACAAGTCAGTAATATCACGGGCTGCTTGATCAGAGATAAGCTGAGCGGTAAGCACCTGAGCTGACATAGGTATATCAAGAAGATCTGCATCCGTTTTAGTGCCCAACTTAGTGCGGGTGTCTAAATAAAATTGCTGCGCACGCCCCGTCACTTCTAAATGCTCAATGTCTTCATTTTGGCCTTGGGCTACTGCCCCAGAACTCAAACTTAAGGCGGTTATACCTGATAAAAAACAACTGAAAGAAACGTTGCGAGCCATTAATTAAACTTCCTACTCAAAATGTGGACCGGAAAAAGGCGCACACCATACAGTTAATGAGAATGATTTTCAATTGCGATATGATGTTTATTCAGTAGTTTTTGTGATTAAATAAGAATGATTCACTATTTGAAACCTCAAAGGCGTGAAATTCAGCAAGTCTAACTAGGTAAGTATTCTACACGTCTGTATTTAGCGCTCGTCGGGCGTTTAAATACTTGCTATATTGCGCGCCATATATAGGTTTTATGCTGTGCTTATTTCGGATTTAACGAATATGACGAAGGCGTAAATTAAATGGGAATCTGGTGAGATACCAGAACTGTACCCGCAACTGTAAACAAGTTTCAGGTATCGCGATACACAGCGAATACCGGCTTGTAAGTCAGATACCAGCCTTATCTTTGATTTTTATCACGCGGGAATACGTGAATAACAGATTGTCATTTCAGGGTTTCTTCTGAGCGCGCTGTGTATTCCCCATAAGATCGTACGCGATCATTAAAATAAAACAGGTGCCATGCCAGAATCAGCAAGCCTACAGGCAAAACAGCTTTCCTATGAGATAGCGCAAAAGCACATTTTGTCTGACATTAACCTTTCACTTGAGCGCGGCAAAGTACTCGGTGTACTCGGCCCTAATGGCGCAGGTAAAACCAGCTTGCTTAAAATGTTATCGGGTCAAACCGCCAGCAAGCAGCAAGTTGAATGGTGCGGTAAGGCGTTAGAAGACTTCAGCCCATTAGAGCGCGCCAAACAAATTGCCGTGGTCAATCAGTTAAATGAAAGTGTGTTTGCCTTAAGTTTGCAGCAAATCGTGCGCATGGGCTGGTTGCCTCATAAAACCCTGTTGTCGCGAGAAAACGAGCAAGATCATGCACACCTTGCCGCCTCAATCGCCAAAGTTGGTCTGAGCGACAAAACTCACCAAACTTTTAGTTCTCTTTCGGGTGGCGAACAACAACGGGGCTTAATAGCACGGGCTTTGGTACAAAAAGCGGCACTGATAGTATTAGATGAACCGGTCAATCACTTAGATATTTATTATCAACATCAAGTACTTAAACTGCTACGCACCCTAGCGCACCAACAACAAATGACAGTCGTCATGAGCTTGCATGACATTAATTTAGCGGCCAGTTACTGCGATCACCTATGCCTGTTAAACGAAGGGAAAATGATCGCCCAAGGGCCAGTTGAAAAAGTGCTAGAAGCCAAGACCCTTGAACATGTGTTTAATATTCCCTGTCGAATTCGCCGCGACGACCTCACCCAAAATCTGCGCGTCGACTTTTATCCCCCTGATGAACAAGAACATCCCTTTAAGCCAGAAGTCATGCAGTATCCAACTACGACTGACAGAGACCAAGGCCATTCTTCATGAACAATCGCTGGTCTTTTCTTATCTTGCTGGCTGTGCTTTCCCCCGTTATTGGCATCTTTTTTGGCGCCGCCGACTTGCCGCCCAAAGAGCTGTATCAATGCGTAGTAGGTCAATGCTCTACACAAATTAACTCCCTTATTTTCTGGGAAATTCGCTTACCTCGCGTGCTGGTTGGCTTTTTAGTGGGAGCTGGGCTTGCAGTGGCCGGGGCAACCTTGCAAAACATTACCCGCAATGGCCTAGCAGACCCATATCTATTCGGCGTCGTCTCTGGCGCGGGCCTTGGTGCAAGTATTGCCACCCTGCTGTTTGATAGCCAAATTGGCGAAACCTTAACAATTTTTGGCATGCTGCCAGACGTGTCGTTCTCTATTGCCTTGCCCGTGGCCGCATTTTTAGGGGCCGTATTTGCAGTGACCTTGGTGCAAGCGCTGGCCGCCACCTCTTTTGGCGGGCGTGGTGAACACATGTTACTCGCAGGCGTTGCCGTCTCCTTTATGCTCAGTGCCCTGAGTCACTTTTTATTGTTTTTGGGCGATCCTTTTGCGGCCAATAAAGTGATCTTCTGGCTCATGGGCAGTCTTGCTCGCACCGAATTGTGGTATGCGTGGATCATGCTCCCCGTTGTGATGGGCAGCGTGCTTCTCCTCTTACTATTTGGTCGGCGCTTAGATGCCTTATTATTGGGTGATGAAAATGCGAAAACCCTAGGTATCAATGTTACGGCCATTCGCTTAATGGCGTTAGGAATATGCGCCGCTTTAACCGCTTGTATCGTAGCGTATTGTGGCGGCATCGGGTTTGTGGGGCTCATGATCCCCCACATTGTGCGGCGCTGGGTTGGCGTGACAAGCCGCGCACTTATTTTGGGCTGCGTATTGATAGGGGGAAGCTTTATGGTGCTAGTGGACATTATTGCCCGCTCAGCCTTATCAGACCAAGAAATCCCAATCGGCATTATCACCTCAGCCATCGGCAGCGTGTTTTTCTTGCTGGCCATTCGTCAACGCCAAACATGAACGCGACGCAAGCCCAAGGCAAATCAAAACTGAAACTGAATCACACTAAAACAGGAGTGGAACAACAGCTATGCTAGATGAAGATGTAATAGCAGCGCCAAAGGCCACAAATTATCCACAACAGGCACCAAGGACGAAACAAAAGATGCCACAACAAAACACAACTTCCACGTCTGTATTCGAACAGGCATATTGGCAAATCGCCGCTGTCGATAGCGCTTGTCTGCCTAGCATAGACGAGCGAATTAATAATAAAACCAAACCCTTAGGCGCGCTGGGCCAACTTGAAGATCTCGCCCGCCAGCTTGCGCAAATTCAGCACCCTGCCCCTAAAGAGTCAAAGCCTATTGAGATCAATCACCCTGTGATGCTCGTTTTTGCCGCAGATCATGGCATCGCGGCCCATAACATCAGTATTGCGCCGCCTGAAGTCACTCAACAAATGGTGCTTAATTTTCTTAATGGCGGCGCCGCCATTAACTGTTTTAGCAGCACGCTAGGCTGGAAAATGAAAGTCATTGATGCCGGTATGCTCAGCCCAATTGACGAAATCGCAAGAGCTTCAGCAAGCGATATGCTAATAGAGCAACCAATGGGCTCAGGCACCGCTGATTTTTCAACACAAGCTGCAATGACCCAAGACCAAGCAGAACAAGCTTTGCTTATGGGCGCGAAAGTAGCCACAGAACAAATTACCCAAGGCAGTAATGTACTGGCCTTTGGCGAAATGGGTATAGGCAATACCAGCAGTGCATCAGCGCTGTTGTCGCTCATTTGTGGTTTAAGCCCTGAGCGTACAACGGGCAAAGGCACAGGCATTAGCGATGAACAGCTCGCCAACAAGGTGCAACTCATCACAGATGCCCTAGAGCGGGTCAAAAACACTCACGGAACCAAAGCCTTCACGCCGCAAACCGCTTTAGCAGAAGTCGGTGGTTTTGAAATAGCGCAAATTATCGGTGCAATGCTCGCAAGTGCACAGGCAGGTAAAAGCATTTTAGTTGATGGTTTTATTGTCAGCGTGGCGGCCTTATTTGCCACCCGTATCGCACCTAAGGCACAAGATTACATGCTGTTTGCACACTGCTCAGCCGAGCATGCCCATCAGCAAGTATTGGCGCAATTAGATGCGCGGCCTTTATTGTCACTCGGTTTACGCCTTGGTGAAGGCACTGGAGCCGCCTTAGCATTACCCTTACTGCAGGCTGCCGCAAGTTTTTACAATGACATGGCCAGTTTTGAAAGCGCTGGCGTTACGGTATAAGCAGCCTCGATGCACGCTTTAGCTATTTACGCTTTAGCAATTACACGTTTTAGTAAAAAGTGTTTTAGTAAAAAAACAGGGGCAACTAACAGGGTAATTATGTTTCGATTTTTAAGGTATCAGTTCAATTTAGTGTTATTAGCCATAAGCTTTTTCACGCGCTTGCCTGTGCCCTTCTCACTCGATTACAGCCCGCAAAAGCTACATCAAGCAGGGCGTTATTTTCCTTTAGTTGGCTGGTTACTCGCTGCCCTGCTCAGCGCGTTTTATTGTTTTGCTATCGGCTATTTTGGGGTAGCAGTGACTGTGTGTTTGCTCATGATCCTTAGTTTGGTGCTTACTGGCGCCCTGCACGAAGATGGCCTAGCTGATACCGCGGATGGCTTTTGGGGCGGGCATACCCCTGTGCGCAAATTAGCCATCATGAAAGACAGCCAAATCGGTACGTATGGCACCTGTGCGTTGATCTGTTTGCTACTTACCAAGTTTATTTTGCTTAGCACGTTAGCTGTGAACCAGCAGCTGCTGCTTGCACTGGCAATTGCCTATCCTTTGTCTCGCGCATTGGCGATTTCTCATGTGCAGCACCTAGCTTACGCACGACAAAATAACGACCCTAGCAAAAGCGCAGCGCTTGCCCAGCCCATGCAGCCCCGAGTGTTACTGTGGCTGGTAATAAGTAGCCTACCGGGTTTACTGTTTTTAACGCTGCCCAGTGCCATCATTATTTTGCTTAGTGGCTGCGCCTTACGCTTAGCCCTTAAACACTGGTTTCACAAACACATTGCAGGCTATACCGGTGATTGCTTGGGGTTTGCACAACAAGTACAAGAACTCCTTATTTACCTGTTGCTGATAGCAACGTTACCCAAGGTGACGAATGAGCACATTTTCGCGCAGTTGTTTTAAAAGGGGCAATATGCAAACCATTCGAATATTTTGCATACAGGTAAAATCTAGCGGCCAACGTCAGCTTAATTGGAGGGCATGTTAATGCTTCATTTTATTATCGGTGGTGCACGCTCTGGCAAATCAAATTATGCCTTAGAGCAAGCGTTAGCCCTGAGCCAACAATCGGGCAAAAATGTCACTTATGTAGCCACTGCTACCGCCACAGATGCAGAGATGGCCAAACGAATCGCCCGCCATCAACAAGAGCGCCCAGCACACTGGAGCTTAGCCGAAGTCCCCTTAAATTTAACCGAATACATCGAGCAATATTCTAATGAAAAACAAGTGGCTGACAGTGAGCCGCCTATTTTAGTTATCGACTGCTTGACCTTGTGGCTCAACAACCATTTGTACCACCAGCCAGAGCAAGATTTCAGCATGTTATTTCAGGGGTTTACTCAAGCGATTCGTGCCAGCAAAGCAAGTATCATTATGGTGGCTAACGAGGTGGGCTTGGGCATTATTCCTATGGGGGAAGTGACACGGCAATTTGTTGATCAAGCCGGTTGGCTGAACCAAGCTGTAGCCAGCAATGCAGATCACGTCACCTTTGTTGCCGCGGGTTTACCCATGGCATTAAAGCGCCCTTAAGGTGAGTAATAGCCAGATGCACGCTACCCCAACCACCTTCAATTTACTGCGTCATGGTCAAGTAGACGGCCCAGCAGCACTGTATGGCAAAACCGATGTTCCACTTAGCGAACAGGGTTTACGCGCCATGCAAGCCCAAGTGCAACACTTACCAAATGCAGATGTGATCATCACCTCTCCTCGTTTGCGCTGTCGGCTTTTTGCCGAAACCTTAGCCCAGACGTTATCTGCGCCGCTAATTATTGAAGATGCATTGCAAGAGTGTGATTTTGGCTTGTATGACGGCATCGCATTTGATGATTTAACCGACCAATGGCTTGAGTTAAACGACTTTTGGTGCAACCCAATGCAATCAACCTTACCCGAAGCAGAACCACTGGAAGCATTTCATCACCGCGTTCACCAGTGCTGGCAACGCTTAATGAGCCAGCATCAAGGCAAGAACTGCCTAGTGATATGTCACGGCGGGGTAATACGCCAAATATTAGCATCTGTACTGGCTGGCGATTGGCAAAGCCCTATTTGGTATACCGCATTGCAAATCGGTTACGCCAGTGTGTCCCGCATCTCAATTGCAGAATACCAACACGCCACCCCAGTGGTGAATTTTATCGCCAAACCGCCTTATAATGAGCTGCCCCTATGACACATAAAACCGCCACCATTATGATCCAAGGCACCACTTCGGATGCGGGCAAAAGTATGCTGGTCGCAGGGTTTTGCCGCTGCTTAAAAAACCACGGCTGGAACGTCGCCCCGTTTAAGCCGCAAAATATGGCTCTTAACAGTGCGGTTACCAAAGACGGCGGCGAAATAGGTCGCGCCCAAGCTGTACAGGCACAAGCAGCTGGTATCGAGCCAAGCGTTCACATGAACCCCGTGTTATTAAAACCCAGTTCAGACACCGGCGCACAAGTGATCATTCAAGGTAAAGCCGTATCAGACATGCAGGCCAAGAAATACCACGACTACAAACAAGTCGCTATGCAAGCCGTGCTTAACTCTCACCAGCGCTTAAGCGACGAATATGACGTGATAGTGGTAGAAGGCGCAGGCAGCCCAGCCGAGATAAATTTACGTAAAGGTGATATCGCTAATATGGGCTTTGCTGAAGCGGTTGATTGCCCTGTGATTATAGTGGCGGATATCGATCGCGGCGGCGTGTTTGCCCAGCTGGTAGGCACCTTAGATTTACTGTCAGAATCTGAACAAAAGCGCGTTGTGGGTTTTGTGATCAACAAGTTTCGCGGCGACATAAAACTACTGGAATCAGGCTTAACCTGGCTAGAAGAGCGCACGAAAAAGCCCGTGCTCGGCGTATTGCCATACATTCATAACTTACAACTCGCCGCAGAAGATGCCATTCAAGCCGAACAAAATATTGATGAAGAAAATATACGAATTCACATATGTGTACCGGTATTTAAACGCATCAGTAATCACACCGATTTTGATATGCTACGGGTGCACCCTCAGGTAAAACTCACCTTTGTGGCCCAGCATTCGCCTATTCCCCCCTGTGATTTAATTATTCTGCCTGGCAGCAAAAATGTGCGCGCCGACTTGGCGCTACTTAAAAAGATGCACTGGGACAAAGCACTTCAGCGACACCTGCGCTATGGCGGTAAGGTATTAGGCATTTGTGGTGGTTATCAAATGTTGGGCCACACTATTACCGACCCACATGGTGTGGAAGACACGCCGGGCACCAGCAAAGGCCTCGGTTATTTACCCATCAATACCCAATTACACCCTCAAAAGCAGCTTACTCACAGTCAAGGTAGCTTGTTGCTAACATCGGGCGAGCCCGTGCCAATTCACGGTTACGAAATTCACATTGGCACCAGCACCCGTGCTAAAAATGCCAGGCCATTGATCTTATTAAACAACGGCGAGTATGAAGGCTGTATCAGCGATGACAACCAAATCCTGGGCAGCTATTTACACGGCTTATTTGATTCGCCACAAGCGTTACAACACCTACTTGCTTGGGCAGGCGCTAACACCGAACTTGCCGAAGATTATAGCGCCCAGCAAGAGCACGAAATAGCGCGCTTAGCGCACGTATGCCAAACCCATTTAAACTGGGACGCCATCAATAACATTATTCATAATCAATTTGCCGCGCCAATACATTCTGGCGCGACCACTGACAGCAAAGCAGGAGTACAAACTCATGTCTGATAATCACGCCAACGACAAACAAGATGACAACAGCCGCCATAAGGCGCGCATGCAACAGCAAAAAGCCAAAGTAGATGAGCGCATTGCCAATGCCCAAGTAGAAAAAGGGGTATTGATCGTTATCACTGGTAACGGTAAGGGTAAATCCACCTCTGGTTTTGGTACCGTTGCTCGGGCCGTAGGTCACGGCTTAAACGCGTCTGTGGTGCAATACGTAAAAGGCACGTGGCCTTGTGGCGAGCGGGATCTACTTGAAAAGCTAGGCGTAGCGTTTCATGTTATGGGCACAGGTTTCACCTGGGAAACCCAAAACAAAGAAACCGATATAGCCGCAGCACAAAAAGCGTGGGAATTTAGCAAAGCCTGCTTGCAGGACCCATCGATCGATTTGCTACTACTAGACGAAATCACCTACATGCTGACGTACAAGTACATCGACCTAGACGACGTGTTAGCAGCACTTGAAAATCGCCCGGTGAATCAACACGTGGTGATCACTGGCCGCGCCTGTCACCGAGCGGTGATTGAATTAGCCGATACAGTAAGTGAAGTGCGCCCCATTAAACACGCCTTTGAAGCGGGAATAAAAGCGCAAAAAGGAATCGACTGGTAATGGTAATCTCATGGCCCACTAGGCTAACGACCTTATGCCTTTGTGCTTTTACCTTCAGCGCTTTTACTTGCAACATTACACATGCCCATGACCAAGTTGCAACAAGCGAAATAGCTGACATACCAGAATCAGCAACGCCCAGTGCTGCGAGCGCGAAGAGTCAAGGCCATCAAGCGGACGGCGGCGACGACGAAGGGCGCAAAGGGAATGGTGAGAGGCTCAGTGAAAAGAACGAAGATCAACACACAGGCCAAGCAAAACCGGCTAAAAGCGCCACCATCAGGTTAGCCGAAAGTGATGCTATATTTCAGGAAATAACCGCACTTAGCAAAGAAAAGAGGCAAAAACTGCGCATTATTGCGCTAGCGCCGCATATTGTAGAATCAATGTTTGAAGTGGGCGCAGGTCATCAAATTATCGCTACTACGGCTCACGCGGATTACCCAGAAGCTGCTAAAGACATTCTACAAATTGGTAATTACGCACGCCTGCAAATTGAAAAAATAGTGCAACTGCAACCTGATGTCGTTATTGCTTGGAAAACCGGTAACCCAGGTGATGACCTATCGCGCTTGAAGAAGTACCAGGTGAAGGTGATATATTCTAACCCGACCACCTTGTCTCAAGTGGCAGATGAGCTACTCATGCTCGGCCAGTTGACTGGGCGTGAAACGGCTGCAGAACAAGCCGCAACTGCGTACACTACGCAGCTAAACTCCCTTAAAACGCGCTATGCTCAGCAAGCCCCCATACGTACTTTTTACGAATTATGGTCACGGCCGCTGCGTACAGTGGCCAACAATGCTTGGCCGCAACAACAGTTGGCCCTTTGCGGAGCACAAAATCCTTTTGCACATGCTAATGATGATTACCCGTCAGTTGGTTTAGAGCAGGTATTGGTGACCTTACCTCAGGTGATCATACAGCCAACCCAACACGCAGCCGATACGCCTGATGCGTTAAATTGGGCCAAGTGGCAACATATTCCTGCAGCGCAAAATGGCTTTATTTTTCATCCCAATGCCGACAAAGTGCACCGCATGACAAGCCGCATGCTGGACGAAGTAGCGCTTATGTGCGAGCAAATCGATAAAGCTCGGCAGTTTTATCAGGCCGATACGCCTGTCAGTGAATGAGTTGAGGGAAACATGCAAAGCTTAACAGAAATGGGGCCAACGCAACGAATGCGCATCTTGAGAAAAGCCTAGGTTGTATGTCTTCTTACTCTAATAGCAGTACCATAATACGCTTTTATCTTTGCCGACATGGGCAGAGTGAGTTTAATGCCTTAGGGTTATTACAGGGGCACTTAGAAAGCCCGCTAAGCCCCTTGGGTATAACTCAAGCAGAGTCTTTGGCCTTAAAAGCGCAGCAGTGGGAGATTGACCATATTGTAAGTTCGCACCTTGGCCGCGCCCAGCAAACCGCCCACATTTGCGCTGAGTTTCTCAATAAAGCAGTACACCATTTACAGCTAATTAAGCCCCAGAGCACTGCGGATTTAGCCGAACGACATTTAGGTGCTTGGCAAGGCAAAGCTGTTGCCCAGTTGGCTGAGTTTCACCAATTTAGTACACTATGCTACCAACAAACGCACCTCACCCCGCCCAACAGCCTTGAGCGAGTAAACAGCCTTGAGCGCATAAACAGCCAAGAAAAAAGCGAAAGCACAGATACCGTGCGCCAGCGCATGCAAAACGCACTTCGTGATATCGCTCAAATGACCGAGTTGCATACACGCTCTTCATCAAGCGAATTAAATGTGCTGGTTATCAGCCACGGCGACGCACTTGCCTGCTTGATGAGCCAATTCACCCAGCCCGTGTTACTCAAAAATACCCAAGGCATGCTGCTCACTTATCAAAATGGCAGGTTAGAATGGGGCGGCCTCATTGATTGACTTTGTAGCTGACGGGGCAACTTATTTCGTCGCAAGCGCAACGACCTTGCTCTGGGCATTTATATCGTTTTCAAGCTTGGCTATCATAGGCGCACAAATGCTCTTTGCTTTGCTTCTGGATAAACTGCTAGGCGAGCCAACACGCTTTCATCCCCTTGTGTACTTTGGAAGTTTAGCGAACCGCGTTGCAACAAAATATCATCCACCCACGCCCTTTGAAGCGGCGCCATTGGGCACTGAGGCGTCACTGGGAAATGAGGCGTCACCGGGTAAACAGTCTTCACAAGTAAACAGCACAAAAGCACACAACAAGGCGCGCCTAAAAGGCACCTTGTGCTGGCTGGTGTTAGTTATGCCCTTGCCTATTGTGCTGTGGGTGCTCAACTATATTGTTATGCAGTACGCCCAAAGCGCTACCTCATTATTAGCAACCGCCTTGGCCTGCTTAGTAAATGGCTATCTGCTGTACCTGACCATTGGCATGCAAAGCTTAAAAGAGCACGCAATGCAGATTTACCAGCCATTAGCACAAGGCAATATCACCAAAGCCCGCCACTTTACCGGTTATATTGTCAGCCGAGATACCAAAGCGTTAACGCCTAACGACATGAGCCGGGCCACTGTAGAATCGGTTTTAGAAAATGGTCACGATGGTGTCATCGCCAGTCTGTTTTACTTCGCGGTTGGCGGTGCGCCGCTGGCGGTGTTACATCGCCTTGCGAATACACTTGATGCAATGTGGGGTTACAAAACCCCTCGTTTCGTAGATTTTGGCTGGTGGTCAGCCCGAGCCGACGATCACTTAGGATGGTTAAGTACCTATTGCACATCAATACTGTATGTTCTAGCGGCCTCGCCCCCTTTTCGCTACAAGCATTTAAGCCGAGCATGGCAGCAAGCGAAAGGCTACAAAAGCAAAAATGGAGGGCGATGCATGGCAACCGGTGCTGGCGTATTGCACTTCACCCTAGGTGGTATATCACAATATCAAGGCGAAACAGTTCACAGCCCAGTGTTGGGGCATGGCAAAGCGGTAGCGTTAGCGGATATCCCCCGCAGTATTGCTCTGGTTAATCGCAGCGCCTGGTTACTGGCAAGTGCCCTGCTGCTTCTTGGCATTATTATGCAAACGCTCATTTAATTAGGTACATTTTTATGGATAAAAATATGACATTGATTACGACCCCATCAACACAAACCTCAGCGCCTAATACCTTACAAGAGCAAGCCTTAGTGCATGGCGGGCAACTGAGCAATATGGCGCGGCGTTATCAAATTGAAGAGAAAGACTGGCTTGATTTATCCACTGGTATTGCCCCGATTGCTTACCCTGTCGGTATACTCCCCAGTGCTTGCTGGCAGCGGCTACCACAACACAATGAGCGGCTATTGCAAGCTGCTCGTCGCTATTATCAAACGCCAAATGTGCTCCCTACTCCTGGTAGTCAAAGCATCATTCAAATGTTACCGCAAATTTGTAGCACTCGCGGGTTTGCGCGCAGCAAGGTATGGCTGCCAAAAGTGGGCTATCAAGAACATCGGAAGGCATGGCAAAAGGCGGGCTACCAAACGGTTGATTACACCGATATCAATGAACTTGATCAGATAAAGCCCAAGGATATTGTATTACTGATCAACCCAAATAATCCCACGGGAGCGTTATATTCAAAAGAACATGTATGCCAGTTGCTCGAAGAGATCCACAGCAAACAAGGCTTACTGATCATCGACGAAGCCTTTATGGATGCCACTGGGCAACAATCCATGGCTCAAGAACTCGGGCGGCGTAACCGTGCTACGTCAAACCCTGCACTTTCAACAGAAACTAGCGGCTCAAGTGACTATGCAGACAATACGGATAAAAGCGAAGCATTGATTATCCTGCGCTCCGTAGGCAAGTTCTTTGGTTTAGCCGGTGTTCGCTTAGGGTTTGTGCTAGCGAGTAAGTCTTGGCTCAGTGCTATGTCTTCCTCTTTAGGGCCATGGGCGGTTAGCGGGCCGGCTCAATTTGTCGGTGAACGGGCATTAACTGACTATCGCTGGCAAGAAGAACAACGCATTGTACTCACGCGTTTAAGCAGCGCGTTAGAAACCGTATTAACTCAAGCTTTCGCTCAACCAGTACAAGGTACCAGCCTGTTTAAAACCGTATGTACGCCCCAAGCCCCAGCTATTTTTGAAGCCTTATGCCAACAAGGTATTTATGTACGCCTCTGTGATGAAAAAGATGCCCTGCGCTTTGGTATCCCTCACGAACAAGGCCTAAAACGACTGGAAGATGCGTTACATACTGCGCCTGTGCAGCAGCTACTTTTACCGTGTTCCTAGCAAGAACCAAGAGCAAAAGCCGCTGGAGCAATCCTTTCAGACAAATAGAAAAAGGGCTAACACTGCGTTGCGTGACTTCGAAAATAGAACCATTATTCGTTCAGTCATGCGCGTGTTTACGCCCTTTTACACTCTCGCAGAGTGATCACTTATCAACCTAAAATGGTATTACTTGTCGTCGTATTTTATGTATTCAAAGTCATGAGCTGAGTCAGACATGTTGAACGAATACATCTCTGATAACACATGAATTCTGAAGTCTCTTTCCACGACGGCTTTCCATGGGCGCACACAAATATAATGGGTTAAGCGGCGACAAGAGCGACTCTTTTTCATAATACCTTTGGCAATCTCCCACGCTCGATCAACAATATCTTCACGCTCAACCACTTCATTAACCGCACCGAGTTCTAAGCAAGTTTGCGCGTCCATCGCTTCACATGTCAGCATCATGTAATTACCGCGCTTAACCCCAAGAATTTCTTGTAAACATAAGCCCATGCCATCTCCTGGCACATGGCCGCTGTCCATACCGAAATGATCATCCTGCAAAACGAAGTCAGGAGTACACAGGGTAATGTCACTCATCATGCACATTTCCCAGTGAATCCCTTTACCATTGATAGCGGCGATCGTCGGGATTTCAATATCGTTTATAAAGTTCTCAACGATTTTCAGTGTATCGTAAATTTGTACGTTGTATCTTTGGTCTTCATCTGGTGATTGCTCAACTTCAGCGAACGATTCGGTATCCCATTCGTTGATCCACTTATCATCTGTTGAAGTCAAAATAAGCACTTCATTTTCTTTATCGTGACCGATGACAGTCCATAACTCTGCTAGCGCATGGTGAAATTGGTAACTCCATTTTACTGGGCCATTTTTGGTGTGCATTTTCACTTCAAGAATGCCGTTTTCACGCTTAAATTTAAAAAAATCTTTAAACTTTTCGCTGTATTCTTCCAATTTAGGTACTTGATAATATTGATTAATCGCCATGATGTTTACCTTCTTTGTTCATTAAGTCGTTTATGATTAGCTCAATTGCTGCTTCGCTTTTTCCACTAAAAAATTGCGTAAATTTTGTTTCACTTGTTCTGCGCTTTGTGGCGTCCACTGTCTGAAACCTTGTCCGGTTTTCATCCCTAAGCGGCCATTGGCCACGTTATCCTCCAGCAAGGCTGGCGGCTGAGATGTGTTGTCTAGCGTAGGAAATAAGGTTTTATAGATATCTAATGTTAAATCCAGCCCCACCAAATCAGATTGCTCAAGAGGGCCCAGCACTGCCAGACGCTGGCCAAACCCGTGCTTCACAACATCATCAATGGTTTCAGCATCACACACTCCCGCTGACACCAAAGCAATGGCTTCGCGTTTCATCGCATGTTGTAAACGGTTGCCTATAAAGCCCGGAATATCCCGTTTCACATGTACCGACTTCATCCCAACGCTGTTGAGTAATTCGATGCATGTAGCAATAACGGCCAAACTGCTTTGATCCCCTTGTACCACTTCGACCAAGCGCACAAGGTGCGGGGGGTTCCAGAAATGGGCACCAACGATGCGTTCAGGATGACTTATCCCTTGGGCAATATCCGAAATAGGTATCGCCGAGGTATTGGTGGCTAAAATGCAGTCTTTTGATGTGTGCTTTGCCAATTCACTAAAAATGCTGCGTTTCACCGCGAGCTTTTCAGGGCCCGCTTCAATCACGAGATCCGCGTTAGCCACAGATTGGGCAAGATCAGAGAAAGTAGAAAGCCGCGTAAGGGCATCACTAGGCAAACCGAACAACTGAAATATCTCAGCGATTTTCGTCGGTGCTTGCGACAGAACGTCTTCATTTGGGTCCAGTAAACTCACCTGATAACCAGCAGCAAGAAATATCTGCGCTATGCCGTGCCCCATCAAACCGGCGCCCACAACAGTAATGTTTTGAATATTACTCATCGTCATTAACCCGCTGTAAAGCCGCCGTCCACGTACATAATTTGCCCAGTGCAGAAATTCGAGGCCGGTGACAGTAGATAAATCGCCATACCAACCAAATCTTCGGCCTCACCCAAGCGCCCTAAAGGCAAGCGTGAAAGTGAGCGTTGTTTGGTGGCTTGGCCCAGTTCATTGTCTTCATCGAACATCCAAGCGGTCAGTTTTGAACGAAAGACCGTAGGCGCGATAGCATTGACATTGATGCCATGCTGGCCCCATTCGGTGGCCAGCACCTTGGTTAACATGTCAGTAGCGCCTTTTGAGGTGCAATAGCCGGTATAGCCAGAAATATTGCCATGGCGGCCACGCACTGATGACACCATAACGACTTTGCCACCCTTGAGTTTATTCTCAATACGCCAAGTTCCGTAGGCTTTCGCCATAAACCAATTACCACGTACGTTGGCATCCATTACGGCCTGCCAATCTTCATAGTCTTGCTCATGAATAAAACCTGCTTTGTTGTAGCCAGAGCCGATGAACATTAATTCAATGCTGCCATAGGCCTCAACCGCAGCGTTGATCATAGCGTTTGCATCGTCTAAGGAATCTGGACGACGGTTGATGGTTTGTACTTCACCACCCACGCTGCGACACTCTTGTGCCACGCTTTGCAGCTCTTCATTATTGCCCGCCACCAGCGTTAACTTAGCGCCAAGAGATGAAAGAGCGATGGCCACGGCGCGACCAAAGGCACCAGATGCCCCCGTGATCAAGGCAGATTTGCCTTTAACATCGAATAACGACAAAGGGTTTTTTAAGGGTTCTGAAATCATGGGAGCACCTATTAGCTATTGGACACAATGACCAACATGGTCACCACCTGGTTAGTTCTGTTTTCAACTGAGCGTTCTTCGTTGTAACCAATGACACAAGAATCTAATTTACTCAGCTCTGTGGTGACTTCTCTGTCTCCCTCTTTGGTCAAGATAGTGGCCTGACCGTCGAGTACGACATACACTTTTTCATTCGGTGAAGATGACCAATTGCATCCTCCGCCGGGTAAAAAGTAAGACAAGCTACAGGAGAAATTCTCAAGCTTACTGGCCTCTAGCCCCTGAAGGCGTAGCGCCGAAACATCCCAATGCAATTTAGCCTCATAGGGCTTTGCATCGTTAATTTTAGTTACCTGCATAATCTTCTCCTGTGTCTATAGTGAATGACTGCTCTGGGTCAAGTAGCGCTACCAAACGAATGCCGCAGCCGTCACCACCGGGCCAGCGCCATGGGTAACACATGAAGGTGCACCGCTTGCCGGTAATTTTGTCGATGTCACCGCCTACGTTCTCAATGCCTGGAATTCCAGCGGCTAGCAACGCTTTATGCGACGGCTCCCAGTGGGGGAAATCTTTCATCACATCACGGCCGGTTTCTTCTTTATATTCTTTAAAAAGATGATGATGTGTGGGGCCCGGGCCATGATCGACCAGCTTAGTGCCCAAAGGATGATCTAAGGCTTGTACATCAATACCTAACAGCTTGATTTTCTTCTCAACCAACCACTCTGCGCCCTCTTTATAAAGGCCGGGGCTGTATTGAAAGTACTCATCGTTGTCGCCTAAGTTTTTGTGGCTACCGGTATTGATAATCACTATGTCGTTCTCACGAATTTTAGGTCGCGCGTTCTCTAAATCTTCGGGCGTGACCACGCCCCATTTGCCTTTAGGGATAGAAACCACAACACCCGTACCAAAAAAGCGCCATGGTTCAAATGAATCGATGTCAGGGGCGTTTTCCGTCACATGTATAGGGGAATCCATATGTGTACCCCGGTGCATAATCCCTTCCCACTCCATGACTTGGCAGCCATGCATGGCGTGAAACTGATGACTGGTAACGGATATGCCTTTTGGGCTTGAAGGCCACTGAGGCATACCATGTCCCCAGCGGTTACTTAAATCAAAATACTGTAAACCTTTATCTGATGCTGACATAACAGCTCCTCCTGAATTAATTGTCACCGGTTTCGATGCGATATTTGCCGCTTGGATCTGATATGGCCATTAGGCGCACCACGCAGGCATCACCTTCATTCCAGCGCCATGGCATGGCATGAAAAGTACAGCGCTTGCCCGTCACTGTATTTAAGTCGCCACCAACGTTTTCGATGGTCGGAATACCATGTTTGAGCAGCAACTTATGAGCAGGGATCCACTCGGGATAGTCTTCACTGGCCTTACGCCCCGTTTCTTGCTCGTATTGAGGGGCAAGGCGCTTCATGGTAGGGCCATTTCTGTGTTCACCTAATGAAGTAGCAAGGGGATGGTCAACTTGTGGGGTATCCACACCCACCATTTTGACTTTTTTGTCGACTAACCACTGTGCAGCTTCTTCGGATAAACCCGGGGAGTGGCCGAAATACTCTTGGCTATCAGCGTAACGTTGATGCCAGCCAGTATTAATAAGCACTATGTCGTCTTCTTTTAGGTATTTTGCACTCGGCTCAAGATCCTCAACGCTAATCAGTTGCCATTTTGATTTCGGGATTGACAACACTATGCCTGTGCCCCAGAAGCGGTCTAAATCCAGCTCACCCACACCTTTTCCGCCTTGAATAAGATGGATCGGCGCATTTACGTGAGTCGAGGTATGAAAGGTTGTTTTGAATTTTTGGCTCATTACGCCATGCTTAGCATGGTTTACTGAGCGATAAAGAATGAGTTCATCAAAACCAGGTAAAACAGGTTGGTTATGTTCCCATGGGTGGCTCAGTTCAACGAATTGAAGGCCGGTTGTTGGTTCGGTTCGCACTGACATTTTTTTGTTCCACTTTTTCTTTGTGTGAAACGAGTATTGCACGGGATTTTTCGCTATTCGACATGGGTGTCTCAACTATTAAAACACTCAACGAATATAAATGGTTTTTGTTTTTGTCCTACTAAATACTAGCTCTATCGGAAAATATTTATGGCCAAAACCGAAGAGGAAACAGAATGAAAAACACTCTTACACCCAGCGAATTATTTAGTTTAAAAGGTAAATCCGCACTCGTGGTCGGCGCCTCAGGCGCATTAGGTGGGGCAGCGGCCCATGCCTTGGCTGCAGCGGGTGCAAACTTGACATTAGCTGGATCAAATAGTGAGACACTAAAAAGCCTAGCCCAGGAAATGGAGCACTATGGTGTTTCAATAACTGTGCACATCGGTCGTCCTGAAACACAAGACGATGCTCAGGAGATGATAAACACTGCTACACAAACCTCTCCTTTAGACATAGTAGTATGCGCATCAGGTACCAGTGTTGTTAAACCCATTACCGATATGCAACCTGACGAGTTTGATAAAGTCATGGATGCCAACGTTCGTCAGTCATGGCTAGTATGCCGCGCAGCCAGTAAAGTGATGATTGAACAAAACCGCGGCGGCAAGATGATTTTAGTGTCATCGGTTCGAGCTCATTTTGCCACGCCAGCTGGCACATCCGCCTATGGTACATCGAAAGCCGCCATTAACATGCTGACGCGTTCTTTAGCGGTTGAGCTTGGCCCTCACAATATTTGCGTGAATGCCATAGCCCCGACGGTATTTCGCTCTTCACTGACAAGCTGGCTGTTCGAACCTGAATCAGCTGATAAACGTCAGCAAGTGCTAAACCGAATTCCCATTGGACGCCTTGGTGAGCCAGAAGACTTTAATGGCATATTCATGTTTCTGGCATCGCAGGCATCAAACTTAATCACAGGTGAAATCATCAACATAGATGGTGGCTTTTCCTGTAACTAATACCAATTCCAATCAATAATTAACCACTTAGCGAAAAGGGCAGTATCTCACTGCCCGTCGCGACCTTTGTATTGTTATACCAATTCCATTAACGCTTTCATTTCGAACAAAGGTGTATATCGCTGTTAACGTAAAATCCCCAAACGCACTAACTCAGGCACCACCTTTGCTTTAAAGGCCGGTAAGCTTTGCTGAATGATATTTACAAACTCACCTTTGTTCAGTGGTTGCCCATTCGGGCCGTGAAACGCATTGCGTAAATCGCCGAGCTTCTCCCAAGCGCTCCCAACGTCGCCAATTACCAGCGCCCACAAATACAACCTATCTTTGATCGGCAACAGTAAGCGAGAGCCTATGGTTGAAGAAGCAAACGGGCGTCCGTGTTCAAGATGAATATCTTGTTCAAGCATAAGTCGGTTCAAAGCCGAGGGCATGCTAAGTGCAGAGCCTTGCTTATCTGTTTTTAGCAAAGGCTGCGCCAGCGATACAATCCGCGTCGCTAACAGTTGGCTAAAAAGTCGGTTTATTGTGTCATCCGTTAGCCCTAAAGCATGAAAATGCTTCGTTAGCTCAGCAAACGTCTGACAATCTCGCCCTTTATTCAGCTGGGAAATATGTGTTCGAGTTATTAAATTCGCCCCAGGAAATTGCTTCAACACAAACGCCACGTTTTGATCATCTAAGGCGCCAGGGGCAATATAAAATCCGTAATCTTGTAAACGCGTTATCAGCGGCTTCGAATCTGCATACTCACCTTTGAGGTAAATATCTTTGCGCTGGGCAACGTTCCATGCGACGTCCTGTAATAACTGCTGGCTCGTGATAGATAACTCAGTGGCTGTTTTAGGCTTAGGTAAATGGGCTGATAGCTCAGCTAAATTATGCTGCAACCCCGCACTGCCCAAAAAGCTAAACCCTTTTTCTGCTAAAGATGAGATCACATCGGCGCTCCAAAGGCCATGCGGCTGCATATTCAATACTTCATGCGCTTCATCTTCTGCTGGGTTCGCTAGAATACTCGATAGCCTTTGATTAGCCTGCTCATTTTGCTCGAAAAACTGCCCTCCCCCATCGCGAATAGCCGATAGCAGGTGACTAGCACCGGTTAGTTTATCTGCGCTGTTGCCAGCAAATTGACCCGACAACTTCTGGATCATTTGATATAACGGCGCAGTTTGTGCGCCTCCTGGCATGGCCGAATAATCTAGGTAAAACAGTCCGCCTGGGCGAACAAGCTGCTCAGCAGCATCAAGTAATTGCGCTTGCCGCTGTGCATCTAACCAAGAATAGACACCGCTGACAGTGCAAATATCGAACGGCTGAAACCCTGATGGGGTTAACTTAGCAATATCCCCTTCGATAAATTGTACATTCGTTAACCCGGCTTGTCGGGCCAATTCACTTGCTTTAGCAATATGTGCCGGATTGATATCGATACCGACGAACTCCGCTTGTGGGTAGGCGTCTGCCAGTATCGACAAGGTGTGGCCATTGCCACACGCAATGTCTAAATAGCGAAACGAGCCATTGATGTTAACGCCGTTATACCCACATAGCATCGCTGCCGTACAAATATGCACTGGTGTCTGCAATGCACCAAAATCAGAGTTAAACTCTACGTCTTGGGTATATTTCACTCCCATCAAATCACTCCTTTTTTATCGTTATCAACACAACTACATCTAAGCTACAAAGCAGTTTCTAACCAAGGTTTTCTGGTTTCTGCCTTGCGAACATTGTAGTCAAACAGCCCATGGGCATCTAAAAACAAAGATTCTGGAGGCGGCCCCTTCGCCGCTTTTGAGGGTAAATGAGGAAGCAAGGTTAGTTCAGACATTAATTGAGCCACTAGCTCAGGGTGCTCCATCGCAACGTCGCTGTGTTCAAATTCGTCTTGAGATAAATTGAATAAATGTTTATTACCTTTTGCATCAACAATTAATTTCCACGGCCATTGATAAACGGCTTTTTGCTTAGCTGTTCCCACTACAACTTCACGTTTAAACGTTTTCTCTTGCGCTTCTTTAAGATTAACGAACTGGCTAACACCATCAAAGTCATTAGGTTGATAATCGATGTTTGCAGCCTCAAGTAAAGTGGGTGCCCAATCTTGAGTAAACATTGGCTGGGTCATGGTTTTACTTTGAAGCTGTGCAGGCCAGCGAATTAGCACCGGCACCCGAACACCTCCTTCGTACACACTGCTTTTCCCTCCTTGAAGTGAGCCATTGTTTGCCCCTGCTTCTAAATTTCCGCCATTGTCACTCATAAATACCACTATGGTGTTCTCGGCTATGCCTCGTTTGTCTAACGCCGCTAATACTTCACCAATGTCTTGGTCAACGTCTGAGGTCATATCAGCAAACACTTGCCTGTCCTTTGACTCAAATCCTGAATAGTCATTTATAGCGCTAGGCACATATTGCAGTGGGGTGTGGGGCGCACTGTACGATAAGTACATAAAGAAAGGCTTGTCCCCTTTGAAATGAGTGATTTTATCAATCGCCTTTGCGGTCAATAACTCAGTAACAAAGCCTTCTTCACGAAGTGATGTATCATTATTTTGCCAATCCAGACCACCAAAATACACATGGGTGTAATAGTCAACAAAGCCCCCTAAAAAACCGTAAAAGTCATCAAAACCACGGTTATGCGGCATGGCGCTTCTCTTCGCCATGCCTAAGTGCCATTTGCCCACCATCCAGGTTTGATACCCTGCCTCCTGAAACCGCTCAGGCATAGTGGTCAGGTCTTCCGGTAACATGGCGTCGTTTTCCATCGGCCCGTCTATACCGAAATTAAGCGGGTTTTTGCCCGTCATCAGTGCCGCTCTTGTAGGGCTGCAAATGGGATAGGCATAACCGTGTTTAAGAGTGACACCCTGTGATGCTAAGTTGTCAATATTTGGGGTTTGTATCTGAGAACCTAAATACCCAACATCTCCATAGCCAAGATCATCGAGTAAGATGAACAATATATTCGGTGCACCGGTGGCTTGGTTATTTTCTTGCTTCGTAACCACACTTGATGAACCTGAGCCTTGGCAAGCCTGAAGTAAAAAGGCACAGCAAATGCCGATTAAATAATGTGTTTTTTTCATACTTATCATCCGAAAATTCGCCTAATTAATAAAAGCTGTAGCTTAAGTTAATGCCCGCCGTACGCGGTTGGCGAAGTCTAATACTGGTGTTGTATGACATGCCTGCAATTCGCCCATCAAAAAACCTAACTGCCCCTGCAGGCGAGTCTTCATCAAAGACGTTATTCACAAAGAGCTCCACTGACCACTCATCTGCACGCACGCCAGCGCGTAAGTTCACTAAAGAATAAGCAGGTAAATAGTCACTATTGATTTGTTCTACATAGCGCTTTGAGCGGTATTGATAATCGGCGCGAGCATAAGCACTCAACCCGTTATCCAGTGGAACCGTGTAAGTAGCATTCAGTGCCGCTGTATATCGAGACAACATAGGTGGCGCATTGCCACCAATCGTTGCTGCGCAATTAAAAGGTGACGTTGACGTAGGAGCGACCCCGTAATCTAACGGTATAGGCGAGCAAGCATCCTCTTTGAACTCCAAACCGGTATACGCAAAACTAGTGCCTAAATCGAGGGCGTCAAAGGGTTGCCATTGGCCCTCAAACTCCAGTCCAAAGCCATCTAAGTCACCGGTATTTAAAAATAACCTTGAGAAGTAATCATCGCTTGCTGTACCTTCCAGAAACTCACCATCGGCAGGTGTCCAGTTTGCCGTTGCAGGCTGTACATATCCTTCCCAGTCCAAATAGTATGCTGCTAACGAATAACGTAAGTTATGCTCACGAATGTTGCCTTTAATACCCAGTTCATAACTGAGTATTTCTTCTTCCTCGTAAGTCTGAAAAGCTTCTAAGTCATAATTTTCTTCATTCGCTGTTTGCACCAAAATCGGGTCTAGGGCATTGGCATTAAACCCCGCCGGGTTTGTACCTCTGGCGAGTTGCAGATAGACATTATTTTCATCATTTAACTCATAACTAAGTGCAATACGAGGCTGAAAGGACTTGGTTTCACTGCTTGAGGTAATGTCATTTTCAACCCCCCTTGCTGCATTTGCTGGGTATTTTCCGTCGATTTCGTCGATTTGATAACGTCCTTCAAATGACGCAGTAAGCTTGTCTGATATATCATAACCAAGGCTAAAAAAGACTCCCCTGTTTCTGGCACCTTCAGAGAATAAATCCATCACGGCGCCCGTTGAACGGTTGGCATATACCGTATTCAAATAATCATATTCATATAAAGAAGCCCCAACCAACCAATCAAAGTTACCGTCACTTGGCGAAGCCAAGCGTACCTCAGCGTACTTTTCATCACTTTCAGGAGAAGATCCAACATGAATGGTGGTCACATCTGAATAGGCATCGCGGTCGAACCACGTTTCACCTTCTTCATCAGTCATTGCACCTAGCGCGGTAAGGGTCAAACCAGAATCAAACTCGACTTCAATCGAGCCCTGAAGACGGTCGCGGTCAATGCGAGTACCAGGGTCTAAAACGGGGTTAACCGGATGATCGAAGTTGAAATCAAAAACTAAAGGTACTGAGTCAACTTCTCCATTTATTACACAGGCATTGCTGCCGCCATTAACAACGCATAATCCGTCGCTATCAAGCGCATAGGGCTCTAGTTGATCTAAGTTTGCAAACAACACCGCTGGGTGATCATCATCAACTTCTTGGGTTAAATACATAAGCTCTGCTTTGATATTTTGAGTCGGGGTGTAAACGAACTTAACTGATGCGAGTGTGTCACTCGTACCGCCCAATTGATCCCCTGACGTTGTCACCCAATCACTTGGACCACCATAGTGCTTTGTCTCAGCCGTTGCCATCACAGCGAGTTTGTCGTCAATTAACCCACTGGACATAACTAAACTTAAGTTTCGCGTGTCATCCGTGCCAAGGGTGGCACGACCGTCAAACTCAAATTCCCCCAGCGTATCAGGATCCCGAGTAACATAGTTTATTGCGCCGCCAAAGGTAGAGCGCCCAAAGGCCGCACTTTGCGGTCCGCGCAGCACTTCAACATGCTCTAATCCCGCGAATGAGCTAATCCCCTGCGCACCAACGATTGGCATACCATCAACAAAGGTCGTTACTTTCGCACGAATAGACGAGTTTTCTGTCGAACCGACTCCCCGAATAGCCGGTTTGTTGGCAATTCGGCTGCCATCAGCATTGTTTTCAACACCGGGCATTAAAGCAAACAAGCTGGTGATATCGCTCACTCCTGCTTTTGCTAATGCATCTGAACTCATCGCACTTAAAGAAACCGGAACATCTTTAACTTCTTCGCCTCTTTTACGTGCAAAAACCAGTATTTTTTCAACATCAGCTTCAGTTGCTCCTTGCTCTGTCACTTGACTCGCTTCTTCTTGAGCATGTGCTGTTGCAAAAGGCAAACAAGGGCTTAATAGCAAGCCACAGATTGCAATATGAATAGGATGTTTTTTGAATTTATCATTATTTTCTAGGGTCATACATGCTCCTAAGTGCCGCATTGGCTACCGTATTTAACTTACATATAGATGTAATCAATTTGTTAAAATTAGGTTATGACCGCTTACACTTAGGGTCAATTAGGCTGTTTCAACTATTGCGACGACTTAAAAAGAATCCCTCCACCATTCATCCACGTATTTACACAAGCAATATGAAAGGTGTCTTACTATTCAAGACACCACCATTGAGCGCATTCTAGGACAAACCTACACTTATTAACGGTTTATTAACACTGTAATAATATAAGGCAGGTAACGTTAGATGAATAATCAAAATGTTGAACAGGTCAAGAATGTTGCCGTAATTGGTGCGGGCATAATGGGGGAAGGCATCGCTCAAGGGTTTGCTCAAGCCGGAATACACGTTAGCGTATTTGATAATAATCACGAGGCCTTAACTAGGTGCAAACAAAACATCGCTAATAATATTGATGCGTTTATTGACTACCAATTAGTTAATGAAAGCAAAGATACCATCACCGCAAGAATTGAGTATTACCTAGTCAGCAACTTGGCTCAAGATCTTGCTAACGTTGATTATGTGGTTGAAGTGCTCCCTGAGATACTGCCTCTCAAACGAGAGCTTTTTCAGCAGATAGATAACCTGCCAGATAATATTATTTTTGCTACAAACACCAGCAGTATGACGGTGTCTTCCATAGGCCAAGAGATGAAAAGTGCTCACCGTCTTATCGGTTTACATTATTTTAATCCAGCCCATATCATCCCTGCAGTCGAAATTCATACTGGCAATGCAACCTCAACGAATACCATTGATCTCACCCAGGCACTTATGACCAAGATTGGTAAAAAACCGGTTTTGGTTCGTAAAGAAATACCTGGCTTTATTATTAATCGGTTAACGGGCGCCATGGAGCGTGAAATCGATTATTTGTTAGAGCAAGGCGTGGTTTCTCCAGAAGATTTAGATACGGCGGTCAAGGCCAGCTACGGTTTCAGACTAGCCTGCTTAGGCCCAATGGAAGCAGAAGACATGATAGGCCTTGATACCGCGGCGCGCGCCTCAGCTAATATTTTCCCTACGCTGAGTAATGCACTTGTCCCATCTGAACAACTCATTGAAAAAGTGAACAAGGGAGAAACAGGAATAAAATCTGGAACCGGCTGGTACCACTATCCTGACGACCAAAAAGCACAACAAGTAGCAAACAACAATCAGCGGTTACTTCGTCAGCTACAGCTTTTTCAACAGCAAAATTAACCTGATTTAGCCAAATAAATGGAGAGATACCCGTGAAATTGATTACCTTTAGTGTACAAACACACTTAGGCACGCAGACCCGAATCGGTGCCTTGCTTGGTGATAAAGCATTAGATTTGAACTTTGCGTACGCTGCAATGTTGCATGATTCAGGCAAAACAGAACGCTATTACCCTTTAGCTGAAGCCCTTGTGCCATCCGACATGATCACGTTCCTACAAGGGGGCGAACAAAGCATGTCTGCTGCCAAACAAGCCATAGAATTTGTGCAACAGCGCCGCGCAAATAACCAAGCTTTACGAGGTCCCGACAAACAGATTTTAATCTATGCATTAAAAGATATTGAATTGCTCGCACCAGTAACAAACCCTGGCTCAATTCGCGACACCATCAGTTTTGAAACCCATGCTAAGAACTTCGAAAAACGTACTGGTAAACCGATCCCCGAACTGTGGTATCAGCAGCCCCTTTATTACAAGGGCAATACTCGTACTGTGGTAGGCCACAATACCGAAGTTCCCTGGCCAAACTACACAGAAAAGCTGGATTATGAACTGGAATTTGGCGTGTACATCGGCAAAACCGGCAGCAATATAAAAGCCGAAGACGCCCATGCGTATATCGCTGGCTATACCATTTTCAATGACATCAGCGCTCGGGATGTATTGCAAAAAGAAATCACCATGCTTCTTGGCCCCGCCAAAGGAAAAGACATGGACATGGGAAATGTAATGGGTCCCTGCTTAGTTACCCCTGACGAGCTCGATCCTAGCTCACTAGATATGCAGGCCAGAATAAATGGTGAAGTGTGGTCCACTGGCAATAGTTCGGACATGTATTGGAGCTTCGCGAAAATCATCGAATATATATCTCAATCAGAGACCCTCTACCCTGGCGACTTCATTGGCTCTGGTACTGTTGCGTTTGGCTGTGGTGACGAACTAGATCGCTGGGTACAACCAGGGGATGTAATTGAGTTAGAAGTACAAGGGATAGGCGTGCTAACAACTACCGTCGGACAACGTACTTGCAACACAAAGACAATTACATAAAGATAACAAAACATATACATTTCGTCTCAAATAATGAGACAGGTGCGTTGCTTAATTTCCTTGCTCAAATAGGATAACTAGACAGGTTTAGGAGTATTTATGAAAGAGTGTGACTCAACATCAACTGTCGACAAGACCATTCGTGTATTACTCACTCTTGCCCAAGAGAACGAGGAAATAGGCACCACTTGTCTTGGTCGCAAGCTTAATATTCATAAAGCGACCGTTTCGCGCCTGCTTCTTAAACTTGCAGAGCATGAATTTGTGTACAAAAACAAAGAAACCGGAAAATATTGGCTTGGCCCTGCGATTTACCAATTGGCAATGACCATGGCTGACGTTAATTTCAATGATGTTCTGCATCTCGCCAGAACCCACATTGATGAGTTAAGCGATACCTTGCAAGAAACAGTTACCTTAGAAATCTGGCTCGGCAACTCTACCGTTCCCACATATTCAGCACTATCTCAACACCCTTTAAAAGTTGAACTTCCCCCTGGAGAAATATTGCCTTTGCATACCGCCGCCGGTGCAAAAGCGATTTTATCGTGCATCCATGCTGAACGGGTTGATATGTTATTAAAAGGTGAGCTGGCTCAGGTCACACCCAATACCATCACAGACAAAACCCTTTTTCGTCAGCGTTTAGTTGAATATAACAAGCAAGGATACGCCACGGATGACGAAGAATTACACTTAGGCATTAGTGCCGTTGCCGTTCCTATTTTTAACAGTATTCGTCAACCCATTGCAGCTATTGTTGTGCTGATGCCCTCGTCGCGTTTTGGGCAAAAGCTGGAGCCATCGCTAATCAGTAAACTTAAGAAAAAGGCTGGGGTAATAGGCACAGAGATGATGAAACGAGGCATTAGGTATTAACATGGTGCACGCTATCAATCATTTAAATGAGACCCACCAAATGGGTTTAGAAAGTTGGGTTTCTTCGGCAAATGGGCATGACACATTTCCGATTCAAAACTTACCCTATGGTGTTTTCAAACCAGCAGGTCATCAACAAGCACGCTGTGGTATTGCCATTGGTGATTATATTATCGATATGCACAAACTCAGCTCTGAAGGCCTCTTTACTGGACTTGCCGGGGAGGCTAGCAAAGCACTAACAGATGAAACGCTGAACCGTTTTATGGCGCTTGGCAATAACACTGCTTCGGCTATCAGATTAGCCCTTTCTCAAGCGCTACGCATAGGCTCACAGCATAAAAATGCACTCACCCGCGCCTTGGTACCTATGACAGATGTAGCCATGCAAATGCCCTGTCACATAGGAGATTACACTGACTTTTATTCATCGATTCATCATGCAACGTCAGTAGGCAAACTATTTAGACCTGAGAATCCTCTACTTTCTAATTACAAATGGATCCCTATCGCCTATCACGGCCGAGCTTCATCTATTTATTTGTCTGGTACACAGGTTACAAGACCTAAAGGTCAAGTCAGCGTCGATAGCAACCAACCTCCCTTATTAAAACCAACGGAACGTCTCGACTACGAAGTCGAACTGGGCGTATTTATTGGCAAAAACGTATCCCCTTTTGATTCAGTCACTATGACACACGCAGAGCAACACGCATTTGGCGTTTGCATGTTAAACGACTGGTCAGCCCGAGATATTCAAGCGTGGGAATATCAGCCACTCGGGCCTTTTTTATCTAAGAACTTTATGAGCAGTATTTCCCCCTGGATCATTAGTTCTGAAGCGTTGCGCCCGTTTCGCACTGCTATGCAACGAGAAGCGCAAGACAAGCCAACCATGGACTACTTATTTTGTGAGCAAAACGAGCAACTTGGCGCACTTGATATTCAAATGGAATGCTACCTCAGCACAGCGCAAATGCGTCAAAACAAGCAACCTGCCAAAAAGCTGAGCCAAACTAGCTTCAAGCACTCATTCTGGACAATCGCCCAAATGATTACCCATCACACAGTAAACGGATGCGGGTTAACCCCAGGCGACTTGTTGGGGTCCGGTACTCAGTCTGGGGCTAGCCCAGATGAAGCAGGTTCGTTATTAGAATTAACAGCAGGTGGTAAACAGCAAATCACGATTTCGGACGCCGAAAAGAGAACATTTTTACAGGACGGCGATGAAATCGAGTTACGTGGTTTTTGCCAAAACGAATCTGGCCTACGAATTGGCCTAGGTAGCGTCATAAATAGAATCATTCCTAACCATTCCCCGCAACAGCCTAAAGCAACCGACGAGCATTTTTCCCTATGAATATTTCTTTAATAATCTGCGTGTTGGCATACGAACTCATATTGATCCTCGGGGTAGGCTATTTAGTCTCACGTCGCATCAAGAAAAAAGCATTGAACAACGATGCCGAATTTACCCATGGCGGCCGCCAACTTGGAGTGAGTGTCATCGCCGCGACGTTAGCGCTCACGGTGTTAGGCACACCACATATTATGGGCATTTTTGAGATGGCCTGGAATATGGGTGCAACAGCGCTGTGGTTCTCTATTGCTCACGTAATTTTGCTGGTTATCGTATGTTTAAGCACAGGTTTATGGATGCGCCGAACTGGGGTTAATTCTGTTCCCCAGTTGCTAGAAGATTTATACAACCCAGCCATTCGCGTCATTGTGGGTTGCGTGATGGCAGGCTCAATTTTTGGCGTACTGACTTTAGAAACCCAAGGTTTGGCTATTTTGTTGTCAGCCATGACCGGTTGGAATGTTCATTACAGTGCTGTCGCTGGAGGCGCGCTGGGGATCTTATATGTTGTATTAGCGGGTATTAAAGAAGTCGGTTGGATCAACGTCGTCAATGCAGTGCTAATGTATATCAGTGTCATATTAGCCACCCTGTTTATCGCTTTACAGTTGCCCAATGGTGATTTTAGCTCTGTGACTGAATATTACGTGAGTAGTGGTAACGAACAGATGCTCTCAATATTCGGTCCGCCGGAATTAATGTGGACTTTTGCCTTTGGCTTAGTCGTGGCTTTGGTCTTCAGCCAGCCCGCTAATCAGCCTCTACTACAAGTATGTATGAGCGCTAAAAACGAGAAAACGATCATCAAAGCGCTGTGGATAGCAGCACCCGTGAACGGTATGTTTGGCGTGTTTATTTGCGTGATCGGCTTAACGGCTAAATCTATCCCTGAGTTTGAGGCATTAGGTGCAAAAACTGCAGCCACAACCATGTTGGTAGAGCTGTTGCCTGGCTGGCTTGTAACCTTATTGGTTGGCTCATTTATGGCAGCAATTCTATCCTCATTCGCCATGACAGCTCTCGCCCCTGCGACTATATTTAGTAATGATATATATCGTCGTTTTTACAACCCGGGGGCAAGTGAAAAAGAGATTAAAAAAGTGACACGAATAGTGATCATTATACTCGCTATTATCGCGGTCGCTGTTGGTTCATTTTTGCCACAAATACTGGCATCCGTTGGTTGGGTGTTAGCTTGGTTGATGCCCGTTCTGTGGCTTCTGGTCTCTGGATTGTTTTGGAAGCGCTCGAACATAGGGGCAGGTATAACCTTGATAACGGTTTGGGTAGTGAACACCTTGTGGTCTTTTACCAATATGCCCCATTGGTTGGGCATGGAAGAACTACCAAACTCATATGTCATGCTAACCCTGACAATACTCATTGGTACGCTTACGAACCTTCTGTGCCCAAGTCGTCCGAAATACTTTGGATCAGATGAGTACAAGGTAAAAGTGCTGGCAAATACAACCACTCAGTAAATAAGGACACTTATGTTTTGGCAGATATTCTTACAAACGTTGAGCATGATAGGTTCGATCATGCTGATTGGCTATGTCATCTACAGGTGCTTGCACACCATGAAAGATAAGTAGCCGTATGTTACATCACCTAAAGAGGAAAACTCATGCAAGATTTTGATATAACTCACTTCTGGATGCTAGGCGTCATGCTAATTATGTGCTTATTTTTTGGTGCTGCTGTACTCGGCCACATATATAAAAATCACCATTGACCCTTTCGAATATTTAATGATGTTTGGGTAAAAGGATAATTCTTTTTACTCGAACATCTTTTCTTTTTTAAATGTAATACCAATCCGCATTAATAAGTGCCCCCCTCAGAATGCGTCCAGCGGTTTTTGATTAAGGCGTCGCTATGAAGTAATGGTTGTTCCCTTTCGAATAGTGAGAACGCAGAGCAAAAGCTGCT